>Ga0208790_1000039_pt1 | contig 78499 bp, 84 predicted proteins | sample 10_taG_FD_184083 | JGI IMG/M metagenome (GOLD analysis project Ga0208790, IMG submission 184083) | Marine viral communities from the Subarctic Pacific Ocean - 10_ETSP_OMZ_AT15264 metaG (SPAdes) (version 2) | ecosystem: Environmental > Aquatic > Marine > Oceanic | place: Pacific Ocean | collected... | reverse complement strand
CTGGCTAACTTTCGCAAGCTCACCTTCGAGCCTCGAAAGCTCGGCTTTGTCTTCGGCCCGCGAAGATTCAAGCTCGCTTGCGCGTGTAGTGTACGATGCGTAATCGCGAAGATCATCACGCAAAACAGCTAACCGCTCCTCCATCGCAATAATCCCTTCGTCCGTCACTGGCTTCTCGCTAACACGAGCCCGTGCGACCGACAAAGCCTCAGTGACTGATTTTAGCTTTTCCTGCGCGTCGTTTGCGGCAGAGGCAAGTGGGCACTCGCTTTTCATGTCCGGCTCGCAAGGTGTGTCCACACCGCACTGGGCAGCTAATTGAGCTTCCAATAAATCGAGCCGATAGCACTCAGAAACCGACTTCTCGTGCTCTGCCTTCGCCTCGCGCATCTCAACAAGCTGCTCCGACAATTCCAACACAGACAGCTTTGCCTCGTTTGCATCAAAGCCCTTCACCCGGTCGTAACCAGTCAAACCCTTCGAGAGCCTACCTGTGATTGATTTAATCGACTTCTCAAAGTGTGCTTTTGAAGCTATTTCTCTCTCCAGCCCTGTTTTCAAATCTTTATGACGCGCTGCGACAAGGACCGCTTTTTCTTTCGACGCCTTCAAAATCTCATGCTGTGCCATTGCGGTCGAATGAGACTCCCGAAGCCTTTTCTCTAGCTCGCGATACTGCGATTGTGCAAACTCGTATCCACGATTCGCCTCGTCACAGGATGTCACGACCTTTGCTAACAGGTCAGTGGACTCCGCTACCTGCTTGTAGAGGTCGTTGAGATCACTCTCAACATCCTCTCTTACACGATGACCTTTTAGCGAGAATTCATACTCCTGAGCATAACGCTTTGCCTCGTCGTTCGCGTGCTTGGCCATCGAGTCCATACGTTCGATGCCAAGAAGCTTTCTAAACAATTTGCGGCGCTCTGAAACCGACAGATTAACGAATGACCCCGCACCGCCCTGGACTGCAAAAACAGAAGCTAATACCTCCTCCTCTGCGCCTAGAATCGCCTGGATTTCACGGTCGTAGTCCCTTACCTTCCCATCGACCAAAGCCTCACCATTTTGCCAAATATGAGCTTCCTGCTTGCCCGATACGTTATCGACTAAAACCTTGGCTCGGTAATCGTCTCCACCGTGTTCAAAATCAAGCTCAATACCAGCTTCACGCGAGCGAGCGCAATGCGCTAGACCACGAGGTACTCGGCTGGGCATTGTTCTGTAAATTATGCCTGGGCAAGACGCCTCAAGGACCGTAGTTTTGCCCGCCCCGTTCGCACCGCAAATCGCTATCAGTCCGCTCGGCATTTCACCAAAAGGAATGACTATTTCTTGGTCATGGAACCTTGTTAAATCAGACAGCTTTAGAGATTTTAGCTTCATTGTTTTCTCCCTCAATTATCGCAGACAAACGCTCCAACGCCATCGCCTGTACGTCTTCCGTTGGTGGCTCGCTCGCGACTTCCCAGTACAATTTTAGTTTTTCACGTAGGTCTTTCGTTTCCGCAATTTTCGGTGCCCTCACTCGGTGGCTTTTAACCACCCTCTTCTCAAAAACATCGACTGCGTGCCCAAACACCAAAGACGCTCGCTCTTCGCTCAAAAGAGCAGCCTCTTCTTCGGACACCTCCACCCGAAGCTTCACCCGCGCTCGCTCGGGCACATGCTTGTCTTCAGGTCGCAATTCGCCCTCCGAAAAAATCGCGCTAATCGTACACACTGGTCGGGCTATCGATTCCACCGTCTCAACGTGCGCTCCATCGTCATCGATGGTCACCCACGACACCGAATGCTCATGCTCCTCGCCAAAATCCGATGGCCACAGCGAGCCGGGATAGCGTGCCTGACCCAAATCTTGTGGCTGGTGGATGTGACCAAGCGCATAGTAGCTTGCGCGAGCGACTTCTAATTGTGCCAATGTGACCTCCACATCGTCTCCAACAAAAGGCTGCCCGTTAGACAAAAGAGAGCCTGAGATATTGAGGTGGCCGAGCAGAATTCTTTTGCTCGACTTCCAGCTTAAACCTACCGCCCTCAGAAGCTCGACTACTGCTTGCTTCAACTCCTCGCTGATGCCTACCTTGCTTACCCCGACATCTGCGAATGCAGACCGACGAGGATAGGGTAGGCAGAAGATCTCGGTGTCATCGACAGTGACTCGACCCGGCTTCTCAAAATACCTCACGCCTGGAAGGTGCGACAAGAAGCCCCAATCGTTACGCAAATCGTGGTTTCCGCGTATGACTGTGACCGGACATACCATCGCGGCCTGGGCACACCATCGCGCCAAAACACGACGCTCTTCGATGGTGGCCCTGCGAGGCTGCTTGTTGGTAAGATCGCCAGCGATAAGCACGCCATCCGGCGAACGCTCTTGGACCTGACTTAACAGCCACGCCATTACCGTTTGCTGCTCGCCCCAGTTGTCAGAAGTGCTTGTTAGATGCAGGTCTGCCAAGTGTAGAAAATTAGTCATCACACACCCCCTAGAATGGAATTTCGTCAGCGTCGATTTCATCCAACGAAGGTGGTAGCGAGCTTTGCTGAACTTTAGGAGCAGGAGTTGGAGCAGGAAGAGGAGCAGGCATAGGCTCCGGCTCATCTTCCAAACCAACGTCCTCGAACGTCTCTTCGATAACCTCTCCCGTCGAAGTGTCGATGTTTGGTAAAGCCTTCAAGTCCGTCACCGCTGGCTCCTCTGCACCGCCGTAAAGTTTGAGTGCGGCATCGCCAAAGAGGCTCTGCATCGCCACAATCTCACGCATCTGTGGAGACAAGTCTGCCTCGTTTACGAGCGGGACCAATACCGGAATGATAAATGGGCGCTGAATCTCATCGCCAGTGTATGCTGTTTTGAGCCCGAGCACCGACCGAATGGCCCGGTTCAGAGCCTTGGTTTCGGCATTTTCCATAGCCCACCTCCGAGCCTGTTGAATGTGCTTCTCACCACGCATCGTGGAGAGTTCTGGCGAGCCGTCGCGAAGGTCCACGCGCCGCGTTCCTTTGCAGATACGCTTCACACCTGTGACCTCCATGACCTCAACCTCAACAGCCCACTCTACATAATACGGATCGGACCCGTCATCTTTGCGGTAGCTCTTAAGGATGGAGCCGTGCTTCGCCGCGAAGAGCTTGCCCAAAATGTGTTTTGATAGCCCGAATTTATTGCCGGGTCCGGGTATCGAGTAGACATCACCGACAGCCTGATCGGGATTCACCTCGACACGCTGAATTGCCAGCGCCTTAAACGGTGGTAGGTGGCTGAGTCCAGCGACCGTCGAGACTAGGTTTCCCCGGCCCTGAGCGGCTTGCAGCCATCGGTTTGCGGTATCGACATCAGTCACGATGTTCGAGTTTGATTTCATAACGCTACTTCCCATGATTCTCACCTCATCACAAATTAATGGAATACTGTACTTTCTGGTCGGGTTCGCCTGTGTTCGAGCCAGTCACCACTGGTCACACGAGTCATGCCTTCGACCTTGCTCGCCTGCATCGTGTAGAGCCAAACAAACTGGCCAGCCCAAGTCTTTTCCTCCATCCGAAGATAAAACTTGGGATGACCTTCGAGCGTGTCCAGTTGCTTCAGCGTCTTATCGCTTATCTCGTAAATTTCCCCGTGAATGACCCCGTTACCCTGGACGACCGCTGGAAAGTATCCATAGTCGAACATCTCGTAACCGTTGATCGTCGCCTCGCCAACAAGTCTGCTATTAGCCAGGTAACCGTGATTGCCAAGCCCCCGCCTGAGCGTCCCGTAAACAAAAACTTTGTGCTTCATATCTATCTCCCTTTTGCGAAAATGGCTCGACCCGTAGAGGCTCGCCAAACATTGTTTCGGACACCTTTGCGTGAAAACCGCTGGTCCTTTTCAAATTCTAACTGGAACTGGCCGACCTCGTTGACACGCGCTTTAAGGGCGTAATGGCTCTCAATGGCCGCATCGGACACATGGTCGAAGCAAAGGCCACGACTGGCGAGCCCGCGCTCAATCTGCTGCGTGTAAACGGTGGCCGGTTCTGCAACCAGCTTAGTGTGGTCTGCCAGGATATATGTTCTGGCGCGAACCACCGCCCCGTTCTGTAACCGAACCAACCGGTTTATGGCAGTGTACTGCCATGGGTAACCCTCGAAAGCATCCAGCAGCTTCCAGTCCTTGGTGGTCATGCTGTAAAGAACTCCCGGCACAACATCGCGCCCCGAGCCCCTGGACAGAGTAGCCACTGCGCCGCCCCAGCCACCGCTGTAACCGCGAAAGCAGAGTTTTGCACCATCTAAGTAGCCAGCCTGCTCGAACGTCGCGCTAGGGCATCTTCTAGCCATTTGCTCGGACATCACGTTCGAGCCGTAGGCGAAGTAGTATTTTGGATAATCTTTCATTATGTCCTTTGTTTCAAATAATGGTCACGCTGTCAACAGCTTTAGAATAACCCCGAGGGGCTGGCTGACCGGGATGGAGTAAAGGCTGCGAGCCGGTCAGCCAGGGGTGTGACGTTACGCAGCCAATTGAGTTTCGTTGTTGTTGTGTCCAGCGCGAGAGGAGTTACCCTCCAGAAGCGACTTCCGGCCCACGAGGTGAAGACGTGCAGTCTTGAAATCGTCACCGATCATGCCGAGACGATTAAGCCAAGTGCGACAGTCGTACTTCATGTTACGGGATACTGCCTTTTGCTTCGAGGATACGCGAGTAGCGTTCTTTGCGAAGTGAGCCATTGCGAGTGCCCACAGGATGTAAGCGCGAACCTTCCCAGCGTGCAAAGTGCCGTTGAAGAGTCGAAACTCGACAGTTCCTTTAGACGCGAGCGGACAAAGATTCAAAGCAGCATAGCGGGCGCTTGGGTAGCGTGAGCCAAGCTGATAGTCGGCGCGACGAAGCACGTTATTGAAGTGTGCTCGGTCATTTGCGGAAGGTCGACCGACAGTGCCTCGACCACCATTCATATCATCGACGATAGCAACCTTCAGTTGATCGAAGCTCTTAACGCCTTTCATGCGCTTCACGTAGGACTCCGAAATGGGTCGGCAATAGTTACGACGAGTCGAGTTACCAAGCATCGCCTGCATCTGAGCGTCGTGAGCGTGAACTGTCTTAAGTAAACGAATAACCGCTTGCATGTCCGACCCTACCGACGATGTGCGTCGACCGTTAAGCGGATTCACAGTATGGTCCGCGCCAGTCATGTAAGCACCGTCGATGTGAATGTGAATTCCACAGCCTAGACGAGCACTGGACTTGCATCCACCACGTCGCATCACGCGAAGCACAGTCTGAAGTGTTTCGATATCTTCAACAGTAAGAGGTGGACACACAAGCTCGCCACCGAAGCCGACGGAACCGCTAACACTGCAATCTGAAACGATGTTCCAGACACGACCCTGCGTATCGTGAGCACAAGAAGAGCCCTGAGCCCGAAGCACGCCAGCCTCACGAAGGCCGTCTGCCAACAGAGTAGTACCAGAATAACGGGAAGGCATGGACATCTCTACTTCTACTCCGAAGAAGATGTTTGCGAGGTCAGTCATTACGTTTAGTTTCTTAGTCATTTTGAAATCTCCATCTCAAGTTCGTCACATTCACCTTTATGCCTCAGCGATGGGGGTGTTGTCAAGCCCTTTACAACAAAAAAAATAAGAATAATTATCCACGAGGCCAAATTGGCTCTCAGTAGAGCGAAAATAAATTTAGATTCCTGGGCCGCCTGGGGTTGGACCGGACCAAGGTGGCGGGACATCCGGGTTTAAATTTTCGTCATCTTTCTCGTCGGAATGGTCTTCCTGACTAGCCTGCCCGGACTTTGCTCCGGCATGGAAAGGCTCGGTGACCAATTGTGGCCCCTTCTTGGTAACGAACGGGTTACCGTGTGCAGTTGGCGCAAGCGAGAGCGCGTCAACAACATCGGCTGGCGAGATGTAGCTATCTGAGTCACAGTCGCGATGCGTCACTACAACTTGAATTCCAGCAGGCACGAGCGCGGACAGGTAGTCCATTAGCGAGCGGTCGTACGCTGACTGTAAATAAATCGGGTATGCGTATTTAGTTGATGGCGTCCCTGAATTTGGAACGTCCGCGTGGCCCAAAAGCTCCTCAACCTCGCCAGTCACAGAGTTGGTTCTAATCACACCCTCGCGGAGATGTGCCGAAAACTCCATTCCTGCTGGTCTAGTCGGGCTCTCTGCCTCGACCGGCGAGCCACCACCGCCAGTCAAATAGAGCGTATGTGATTCTGTCAGTCCGTCAGCGTGCGTTCGGTCGAAAATGACCTTACTAAGAGACGTGTCGGTGCCTTGGCTAACCAGTGACCAATTTGGTTGAGTTATAATGCACTGACCGTAGTGCCCTAGCCCAACGAATCCTGTCGAGCTATCGCCTACCGCGAAGTTCTTTGCCAAAGCACCGCCTGGCCCTAAGACGCTCATCTTAGCCTCGTTCGGGACCGTTGGGCCGCTGGGCGTAACTTTCACAAGCACTTCACCGAAACCGCTGCTACCGCTCACGCTATCGGTCGCGCTAAAGCCGATGCCATTAAATGACGGCGGGTTTGCTCCGTTGTGCCACACAAAACCTTCCTGCTCCTTATCCTCTGTGAGTGCTAAAACGGGATATAGGCATCCGTTGTTGATGGTGTCGGCTATCTTTTCAGCCATATTGGCCATCGTGTTCGACTGGATAGATGCTGAAAAAGTTGCGCCAGCACCTTCGGAGCCGTCCGGCATCGAAAGCGTTGGCGCGGAAGTGTAACCGAGGCCAGGATGGACAACAGCAAGCTCCGCAATGGTGCCACTGCTAATTCTGAACATGATTTTTGCGTGCTCAATTACCTGATTGCCACCGCCCTCGACCTTTAAAAACCCCTGAAAGCCACCGAAGTTATTTTCAGAAACGTAGTTCGAGCCAGCATTCGTAATTGAAGGTGTTCCTGTCACTTGCCAGCCGCCTGGAACCTTCGCTCCCCAGAAATGAGTTACCTCACCATCGTTCCAACTCAAAGAAACGCTGACATCTTTTTGGGAAGTTTCAGTAACGTGAATGGTGGAAGAGTCGCTCGTGTTTGTGTTTTCGGCGGCGTTGGCCGCCAGTGTCACAGAGAAAGCAGCTTTTTCGACGGTTGCAGCGATGGTTGCATCGTAAAGGAGCGTTGACGTGAGGTGTGGTGGCGCGAGCGGCGCGTTAGCCGAACCAAACATTGCGTCGTCCACAACATTTTCATCTGCGCTGAGTTTATAAAGTGTGCTTTTATAAGCAATTGAGTTTTTGGGCACAGTTATTTCCGGTGGAAAGGAATAGTAGCCTCCCGCCGTCGTCACAGTCGCGCCTGAGACTGAACCATCGTCACCAATCGTAAACGTGCCTGTCGCTTGCTCTGCTACCAAATCGACGGCTCCACCCACGAAGTCATCAGTCGAAAGGTCCGTGGCAATAAAAGTATTTGTGCCCAGCGTTGCGTCGAAAACCATGAATGCAGTGGCTGAGACAACCGTCACCTTAACCTTGCGATTAATTATATCGACGGGCTCACCATTGGCGTCTCGGACATTGCGAATCCGCACGTAGTCGTTTGTAGAAAGACCGTGCGCGGACTGCGTCTTAATGCCAGCTATCCATCCTCCACCGGCTACGACTTCTTCGATCTCGACTGGCTTACCGCCTCCACCATGAAAGAGCAGGTCACCACCGCGAGCCGTCGTTGCTGAGGCATCAGAAGTGAAAGCGAGGCCACCTGTGATGTGGCTGTATCCGACGGTCGCATACGTGTGCGCGAGCCCGTCTGCGAGGGTAGTTACACCTGTTGGCCACCCCATAGACGGCCCACGATAGTCATCGCGAGGCTCGGACGGCTTTTCAGGAAAAAGGTAGGGTGCGGTACGGAAAGTACCTCCATTTTTTTCCAAAACCCATTTTGAGCTACTGCTTATTTGGCCCTTCCCATCGTCTGAAATCTTGTAGTGCGCTTTTAGGCCGTGCCCACCGGGCGCGTAGAAGTAACCACCCGTGCCTTCAGTCGTAATCGACAGGCTATCTTTGTTAAAGTCCCGTAAACGCACAGTATCTCTGCGGCTCGTCGGCAACACGTACACTCGACCATTCAAGCCCGACACTGAGTGCCCGGTGATGTAAGCCCATCCACCGGCTTCAGGTAAGTGAATGTCTGATGATAGCCGAACACTCAAGGTCGGGTCAGTGAGCAAGCTTCTCGATATACCCGCCTTCTCACCGCCACCCGCCCAGGACACACGGCCTTGAGGTTCTGCGAGAATTTCACAGGCGCGACCCTCAGTATAAATAGTGGCGAGGGCAGGAGCCATACCCCACGCGGTTGTACCCTCGAACACCATCGTTTCGCCAGCCGAATTATCGTAAGGTAACTCAAATGTCGCGAAGCAACCTGAGACAGAAGCCAGCTTGTGGTAGTCGGGATTAAGCACAAAAGACAAGCAGTTATCGACTAGGCCGTGAGGTGACTCATACTGCTCGATAGATTTTAAATCGCCAATTCCAAAAGTGTCTGGATGCCGCCACGAAACCGACACGCTTGCCGTCCCGCCGTCGAAAAACTCGTGAGAGGTAATTTGGTCACCAAATTCAGTCTCAATGAGTGTCAGATACTTGTAGTCCTCATCGCCAGCAACCGTTGCGAACGCTTCGACCGTGCCTGTTCTTCCAGTAAGATTTTTAATATCTTGCGATGGGTTCTGCGAGATACGCACCTCTGTTCCTACTGGCGGGTAGAGAGCCTCGGATGTGTCACTAAATTTGTTTGGCACCTTTTGGCCAGTCGAGACAAATTTGAAAAATGGGTAACTCACTGGATGGCGCTTGAATGTTTTTTTCGCAGCGTCGTAGCGAGATACGTTTTTTATCCAGGCGAGTTGGCCAGCCTGAATTGTTGCTTGGCCCTGCCGGTCTAAGAAGATTTTGACTCGGTTTTCCTTTTTACCAAGCCCAGTTTTCAGAAACTCGTTATCTTTGTACGTTAAACCTGCCTCTGCCAACTCGTCTACAATGTCAAACTGTGGCTCAAGGGGTTCTTTGGGTGCTGCGGATACCTGAGTTAAAATGTGATTTTGAGGGACTGCCTCGGATGTTACTGTTTTGGGTGGGCTCTGGTTCAGAGGGTCTTGAATTACATCTTCAGATTCAAGCGTGACCGTCGGAGCCTTTACATATCCGTGCCCGTGACCCTGAACATCGAGCCTAACCAGCCTTCCAAGGCTGTCCGTGTGGGCGTACACAGTCGGCTTTTTCCAAACCGTCGACACGCTTCCAGTGTACGTTACTGCGCTACTGAATGGTGTGCCTTGGCTTTGCCATGACGGCTTAAATATGTAGAACTGGCTTGTGTTGTCGGTCAGCCGCATCACAGTGTAATTCACACCAGAAGTGTACTTCGCCTTTTTGGTTGAAGATTTCTTGTTCGTAATGGTGACAGTCGTGCTCTTGATAGATTGCAGCGCGAGGCCATCCAACTCCTGAATGCTACCGGCCTCTTTTGAATCTCCGGTCAGCGTGGCTGTAAATCCGGTAAGGGCGTTTATTGCGGTCAAGGTTGCGCTGACCGTGCCGAGGTTAGCGGATGGATTGTTAGAGCCAGACTTCACAGCATTAAACAGTGTGCCTGAGATTTTTGGCTGGAAATTGTAATCGGTGCCAACGCCGGATAAATCCGCGCTTGTCTGAACTATCACTACAGACGTTATGTGCGTGAAATGCTTTGTGGAGGATAGCGACTGTGGATTGAGGCCCGGAGCAAGCGTGAAGCTTTCGCTTTGCCCCGAAGAGGTAGAGTAAACCTCGCCATCGTCCGTCGATTTCTCTAAGACGGTTCCGTTGATCGTCACCTTAACCGTACCCTCTTTCAAAGGTTTTCTTAGCCAAAAGTGAACAGGCCCGTCGTGCCCAATATTCAAAGTCGTAGTGTTCGTTCCGCTCGTCGAAGCTGAAAAAGTAAGAGCTTCTTGGTAAGAGATACGCAATCCGTCGCCCGGTAGTACCCTCATCTCGACTGTATCGAGAGAGCCAGAGTAACTGACTGTACCAGCGTTACCCGAATTTGGGTCGTTCACGACAATTCGGACGGTCTGACCAACAGTCAACTGGTGCGCTGCGGAAGTCGTAACGAGAGCCACCGTGCCTTGATAATTCGCCTCGCCAGAAAGACTTCCGGTGTGGCCCATGAAGTCGTCTAAATTTTGAGGGGCAATGCCTGTGATCGAGACAGTGTGATCGCCACCTGTAAATTTCAACTTTAATTCGCTGTTGGGCTCATACCCCGAGCCACCGTTTTTAATTAAAAATCGGTCTAAAAGCACACTATACGAGTTTCCAACTCCTGTGCCGGTCACCGAAATTGTTGGCGCGTCCAACCATCTCCCGCCGTCACTAATCGTTATTGTGCTAGATATCGATTTATCGTAACTCCCGACATACACTTCAGGCGCGGTTCTGTAGCTCGTTCCCAGTGCGCTGGTCGATATCGACGCAATCTCTCCACCAGAGTTCGACGTGACCGTTCCGACTGCGCCAGAGCCACCACCGCCCCTAAAAATCAGCGGATATGTTTGCGCGTTGCCGTAATTTCCACCACCGTCGCTAATCGTAACCGCACGCAAGGCCCCCGACCCCATATCGACTGTTTTTTCTAAGTTGCAGGTCACGAACCCGTTTACGCCAAGGCCGCCTGGGTCACTGAATCCAATTTTTGGTATAGACGTGTAGTTCTTTCCTTGCGCTGTGATAGTCGCAGACGTGATTTCGCCATCAGCGTTCACAGTGTATTCCCCGACTGCGCCAGAGCCACCGCCACCCGTGAAGGTCAAGCTCCCTTTACCATCCGGGCCGCCAGTATTTGTGGTGTAACTCGACCCCGGCAAAACAACCTGTGCCGATGCCAATTTGGAGTGCATCACGATAGGCGTCGGTGCTGATGTGTAGCCCGCGCCCTTATCGACCAAAGTCACTGAGTTAATTGTTCCGCTGGAGTCCACTGTGTAGGTTCCATGAGCACCTTGGCCGCCACCGCCCTTGAACACAATCACGCCATCGTTGTAACCTTTCCCGCCGTACCCAACGGATAATGCCGAAAGCTCATTGTCTGCAAGAAGATACGCAGGTAGCACGCTAAAAAGCTCAGGGAAAAGCTCTACCTCCACGACGCAATGTAGACCTCCCCAAGTCCCGATGTCGAATTCGTGAGCGTTTGCTCCCAAAACCGAAGGCTTATAGTAGTCGCCCAAGACGAGTGGGTCCGATACGTGTTTGTATGTTGTTCCAGGGCTGCGCTCGTGAATCAAAAATGGAATGAACCGAACACTGTAGCTGCCACTCGTCACAGCCTGCGAAGAGTCCGTAAAGTTAGCACCCAGATATTGCGCGTTGCCGAACGGCGACTTAATCAGGTCGAGCCGGGTATTGTGTGAGGAGATGTCTTGGGTGGGGTCACTCTTAAAGAGCAGCACCGTTCCGTCTGCCTTCGTAATTTCAACGATTCGACCAACGTGACATGTCGTAAAGTTACCAGACGAAAGGTATAGCGCATAAGTGCCATAGGTAGCAGCCGACGTGTTCACAGTCACGTCCAAAACAGTGTCGTGAGATTTCAACGCTGCGCGAAGGAATTTGAAGAGACTTGGCATTGGGCCTCGTACCGCGAATGCCGCTTCGTTCACAGCATCCCGCCAATCGGACTTGTTCCAATTTACGCTGGGCAGCGGGAACCCATACCAATCTGCTATCTTTGCAAAAGACGATAGCGGGTAGCCTGCCGAGTGCTCAGAATGCGTTATGCTTGTGTCACGCCTTGCTGTTTCAAGCTGGGAGTATGGATCTAACATCTAAATGGACCTCCGAACCGCTAACAAATGACTTCCTTGGCTCTACAGCTAGTTTACCCTCGGCAAGGTCCGATGCGATAGTTGTATTGTCCATGTATAGACAATTTGTGTCTTTAGACGCATATTTTAACTTTTGCCCGCCCAAATAGACGTAGCCGCTGTCTGGAAACGAAAGCGTTGTCTCGATCAACATCACACTGTCTGTCTGCAATGTGTATTCTTTACGCAAACGTGTCACAGGTCTACCAGCGGTCTTCTGGATAGCGTCTCCAAAAGCCAGCGTTAAAGCCTCTAGCACCCCGATGTAGTTGCCGGTTTTATGAGCATTGCTGCTGCTATCAACGTAATTAACCTCGCCATCTGGTACCTGAAAAAGTAGGTGGCCCGCGAGCGTGTACGTGCTGTTGTTAGTCGAGAGCGCAGCGTTCCCAGCGTCCCTCGCGTTCGCGCATGTGACAGTGTATGTGCCTGGAACATCGAACTCCGGTGACACCTTCACCTTGTACGTTTGCGTTCCGGTAACAGCCACGACCTCTGTTGCGTAAACCTGCCTGTAGCCGGTTGCTGGAGCGAACACATAGTCATCAATACTGGACACCCCGGATGTCATCGACTCACCGAAATTGATTGTGATCGAGTTGTTCTGAGCAGACGCTATTGTGATTGAACCAGCCATTAGCTAACGCTCACATCTTTAACTGAATTTGACTCGTCGTATCCGTCAATAAGCTCTTCGCGCTGAATCTGCCGAACACCCACTTTGTACAGGTCCGGTGGAAAGTTCTTACGCATCGCGTATGCAGAGTGGACCCGGTGACGCCGGACAACCACGATAGTTCCGGTCGCAACGATCTCTGTGTCTGCGGTTCCGTGATACAATTTCAGAGTGTATGAGCCCACGGGGAGATTGGGAAGCGACAGTGTTAGCACCTTTCTAGGCTTGTTGGTACTGAGCGCGTTCGCGTTGCCTGGAAACGCCGAAAAGAGCGGGCCAAACTTGTTGTTCGATGCGTCGAAAAGGTAGGCCGTGTATGGACCTTTGGTCGGGTATGTTCCTTTTAGTTTCAACACTGTACCACCAAGGTCTGGCACATAGGTTGTACCGAGGTCAGGCACGACCAAAGACCTATCGCTAACGCCGGTCGGGTCACCAAAGCCATAATCTTGGTTTGCAGCGGCTATCGCTGAAGTGGCGGGCGTAGTTCCCGTAACAGTATAGTCGCCAAGGCCCCAAGAATGCGCTGTCCGGGTCGTCGATGTGCCAACCGTCGTGTGATCTAAATGAGGCGTTATGTTGCCGTAAATCGGAACAGGAGCCGACGCCTCGTTCCATTTTGTTCCAGTCGAGTTGAGCGTGATAGGTTGATTGCCCATGAAGCCCAACTCTTCCAGCCCCAAAAGTGTTCCATAAACAGTGAGCGGATGGCTGGTTTCGGCAGTGTAATCCACATAAGCCACGGTATAGCCGGGTTTTGCGTGAAGCACATCGAAGAAAGCTTTTACGCTACTGTATGTTGATGTCGGACCTGTGTACGCCCTTCCAGAGAGCGTAAAGACTGCGTTTGCGGACAACGTCGCCCATCCCCCTAAACCCGTAAAGAGGTTTATCGTAACCGATGTGATTTCAGACCAGTTAGCCGTTCCAGGCCCAACAATTTGCTTTTTAACACCATTAGCAGACGACCAGAACGTGGTATCCGTGTAAGTCTGAGCCGAGCCGGACGCATCCTTGCCGACGACCACCACGCCAATCGTGATTCCAGCGACCTGTGTCTTCTGGTTGGCACGAAGGTAAAGCGGGCCTGAAATCGGCATGTTTGCAGCAGAGGAGGCTACGTACTGAACCGACTGCTGACCAGCGGTTACTGTGATTTCTTTCTCAAAATGAACGTCTACACCCTTAACTGAGCGAGCCACCTTTCCTGCGGTGAAGTGACCGTCGGTGTTGGCCTCCAGAAAAGCCCGGTCGTAATCGACCGATGCTGGCTCGAACTTCACGTTGAGAATCTCTCGAAGCTGAACGCCGAGGGCTGCACTCAAATTGGTGTCGGTGTGAGTTACGTTCTCACCAAATTTGTTTGATGGTGATCCAAAACCCCACATTATGTAAGACCGCCAGCCTTATCACCGATAAGCGTTGGGAACTCCCAGTAACGTACGACAACCATGAGCTTACCCATATCCAGAGCACTTGTGTTGCCCGACGAAACCGTAAATTTTATTTTAAGCAAGTTGTTGCCTGATGGTCCGAAATCCGCTCCGATAACACGAGTCGGAAAAGCCCAACCTGCGCCATCGTAAGTCGCATCAAACCCGAATGCGTCACCTATTGAGCCCGATGACGAAACGTCTACCGAGGTAATTAGCCAATCAGGGTCGCTGTCGATGCCTAACTCGAAGGTGGTCGTAGGAGCAGACCCAGCCGCAATCGAAAAGTTTTGCGTTAGGTATGCGAAGGCATCCGTAATCACGATATTGTTCTGATCGATAGCAGACAGAAGCGTCACTGTTTTAGTTGATGCGGATGCGGAAATCGTAGCGTGCGTCACATGCTTTACGAGCACTTTCGGTATTCCTGGCGCGTCGATTTGTGCCAATTCTTGAGTGTTATTCTGCGTCCCGAGCGAAACTGTGTCGAGGTAGGTCGTGCCGATAACGCCACCACCGCTAAAACCCGTCACCGTGATGGTCCCGCCTCCAGCACTCACCAAACCTAAGCTCATGTTGTTACCAACCGGACCCCGAACCGAGGAAGTGAGGGTAACAACGGCACCATCAGATTCAGCCACGCAGCCGTTGCCAGCCGCGAGTAGCGCAGCCGCAATGGCTGTCGCTGTCGCTGTAGTCGAGACGCCTCGCGTCACCTCTGTGTCTAAACCATTTACCTTAAACGTCGGATTCGACGAAGGGTTACCTGAAACTGTGATCTTCGCGGTCGCCTGGGTAGCATTAAGGGCTGTACCAGACCCGACCGAACTAGGGATAAACAGTGGTAGATCGAAAGTAGGACTCATACTCTGTGCCTCAATATAATGGTTACGCTCATGCCTCCACCGATGTTGGCCGGAGCACCCGTGCAGACAAGCCCAAAGTGTGCATCGCTAAGTTGAACCGACCCACCAACATAGCTATCGATGGAGAGTGGTGAACGGGCTGTACCAACAGAGCCAGAAATCGTGTGCTTTGAATCTAATCCTCCCGAGCCGTCGATAAGCGCATTCGCAGCCCACTCAGCCGCACTACCCTCGACAACCTTGAACTGATAGCTTCCGCTACCACCTGAATCAAAGCCAGAATCGGCCATATTTACTGTGACTTGCCACAAATCCATCGTTAGGTTTGCGCTCGCGCCTGTCTTCGGCAATGTAAACATTACGTGAGGTCGAGCCACAACGTGAGAGAGTCCATCCTGAGTGAACGCACCACCCTGCCCTGCGCCTGTTAGGCTGGAAGTGTCTGTAGATGCAATCCAGTATGGCAAAGGTGTGGTGACTCCATTTCGGAGGTCGATATAGAACGATCCGTAAACCTGCGCGGTGTAAACAAAATACTCGTAGTTCACTGCCTTCGGAGTAGCCGCATCCGCTGGCGTGTCGCGTAAGACGACAGTTCCGGGGGCACTCGCAGTAGACGCCTCAATCGAATCGCCTTGATGCTTGTGCAGAGTAGTGTAATCGCCTGAAACAAGCTCATCCAAATTGGGGCCTGTGCAAGCGGTAACGTCTGTGTGCTCAATGACTGGCCAACGATTGGCGTTATCTGAAACCGCCTCAACAAGCTCCCAATACTCATCGTACCAATTTCGCTCGGTAGCCGCTGGCTTTATCAGCCCAATAGCGGCAGGGTCGCCTGGGTACCCAGCAAGCTTGACGTTCGGGCCACGAACTCGCACGGTAGCGAACGCGCTATCCGGTGCTAAAAGTGGGTCAGTGGCAGAAGTAACGCCAGCCGAATCAGTCACCACCAAAAGTACGCGGTAGTTACCCCACTTGCTAATCGGCCCGATGGTCGGGTTTTGCGCTGTGTCGGATGAAAGAACCGCAGTACCGTTTGGTGGCTGAGAAATTATATACCACTTGTAGGAGGCAATTGTAGCCCCACCGTCCGCAGTACCGGCCCCGGTTAAAGTTATGCTTGAAACACCCCCGCCCGAGACAACGTCTGAATAAAGATACGTCGCCTCGCTGGAGGTTCCAATTTTAGCTGTGGCTATCGGTGCTGCCATCTCTATCTACTCCTAGTCATTTAAGATGCCACCAAAGCCATTGCCTTCAAGGTCACCTTCAATCAGCGTCTTTTGTTGCTTGACCACTCGACCACCAGTTGCGCTGGAAATTAGCCATGCCGCCAAACTAAACGACGCATCGTGGACGTTTTCGAGTTTTTCAAAAAACCCACCCGCCTCTTGGCTCAAGTTTTCGTAGGAGGTCATAGGCTCCTCTCGACCACTAATCCAGCCCTCGCCAACCTCGCTAATGTAGTCTTGGTGGCCTGCGTAATACTGCGTTCTAACGAGCCAGTAACGTGTGGGCGCGGTCGGTCCAGAAAGGTCCGAGGTTGCGCCTGAAGCCTGTTGTGGATTTTGGCCCTGCACCACCCATGTTTTCGGACCCTTCGCACCAGTGGACGACGTTCCGTTCAACGGGTCTGTGTTTGGGTCCAACGCGGCCACGGTTGCAGACCCGTTGAACTGGGTGGACGTAGCGACCACGCAATTCACCTTGGAACCAAAGTCCAACACGTATGTCCCGCGAGCGACTCGCCAAAATCGAACGGTTTTACCATTGCGATGCTGGTATGAGTAATTCCAGTTCCTTTTTTCGTTCCACTCACCATCCGACTCAGCACCCGTGAAACCTTCTAACGTGTGCGCTGCGTGGAACACTGCGACTGGCATGGTGGAGGCAGTTAAACTCTCGTCTACGTTGGCCTGTATTCTCCGGTCGAAATCATCCTTGTCGAGCGACTTCAATTCGGTTCCGACGGTCGCAGTCCCAGACCACGCAGAGTTTACAAAAGCGAGGTGAGTCAGGCTCTCTGCTGTGAAACCCTTCGACGTTACCTTGAATGGTTTTCCGGGTTGGTTGGCCATAAAACCATATCCAGCACCCGGCGAGAACTCTTCGGTGGCACCGAGGAAGAAAACGCTGCTATCCAGTGCTCCACCCGACACAACAATCTCTACCCTTAAATTCAAACCACCATCGGCTCCCTGCTCTTCGGGCGTATCGTACACTTGCTCGCCATCTTCGTCGTGAAGAATGCCAGCGGTTACGTTGATCGGGAAATTGTAAGTCCCGTCAGAAAGCCCGTTGTCTGAAATGAACTTGTCCCAGCTAAACTGAGATGTCGGAGCATCATCAACTAACTCCTCGATAGCGTACCCGTTAGCTCCCCAAAGTTCCTTTAGCTCTCGCTGCCTCCGCGTAAGGCTCATTATACCTTGCGGTTGCGGCACCGTGTCGAGCACACCGGCACGCCAGTGATGCCAGTAATCATGCTCTGGAAAATGCGGGTTGCCCCCGTAGAGACGTGCAATCTGCCTCTTGATCTCAGTTAATTGGTTCACAAGCCCGTCGATTCTTCGACCATCCTTTCCCTGAATGTTGTAGCCAGTCGATGTGCTGGAGTATAAGCCTAGCTCACCCAAAAGGCCCTTTGGGATCTCTCCACCAAAGGCTTCCATGTCGCTCCAGTGGAACCATTTAATCTCTGGTTTTTGTGCGCCCGTTCCGGCAGTTTCCGGTTTGTGCATCAAAATACGTCCAATCGCACACCATTCGGGGCCTGGGTCATCAGCCTGGAAGGCGAACTCAGCCACCGTGCGAATGCGTGTTTTTAGCGCGACAGCTACTTCCTTAGAAGTTGTCGTAGACCACTTTCTTCGGGTAGCCGTATCAGCATCGTATGCTACAGGCCGAACCCAAACGTAAGGGTGTTGCCCAGTCGAATCGAAAGCGTCCTGTACGCCGATTAGGTCAAACTTGTCCTGCTGCTGCGCGTTCGATGGGTCAATGGATAGGATGTGGCCCTCGACCTCGCGAGGGTCATCCGCACTCACGCTGATTGCAGTGTCGTCAGTCGCGTAATGATAAACCATGAACTTACTGCCTAGCGTCACCTTCAACTGCGTTCGTTTAAACGCATCGCTCCCAGCTACGCCAACTGCGTTGTGCGTAATTGTGAGGTCCGGTTTTGAAAACACGCCGCCACGATTGAAGCTCTTCTGGTCATGCGTCCAATTCCCTTGGCCCAAAATCTGGCCAATGAATCGAGAACAGTAGGTGTAGACCAAATCTTGAAGCGCGTTAGCATCTGGGATGTCTAAGCGTTCTAGGTCATGTAGCTTTACTTTATCCATTTTTAGACCACCGTAATATTGGCCTTCTCGACGCGAAGGCTGTGACGCATCGACTTAGGATACACGTCAGTCTGTGGCTCATTTATGAGCACGTTCGTTACACCAGAGATATCCATAATTCTGCGCGACATTTCTGCGAGCAGGGCTGGCTGCCCTGGGGCCAATTCGTTCACATAGTCAACGACGGCCAACTGAGCCTGTTCTCCGAAAAGAGCTACTTCCGACGCTGTCGTATAAGTTGCTGTGAATTCTACATCAAAATACTGCGCTGTCGGTGGCACCACCCGGACCCTGGTTCCGGCTGCACGGAAACCGTAAAAGCCCGCGCCTTTATTGAGGTCACCCTCCAACTGATCTTGAAGCTCTTTGATCGAAGCACCGTAAACGTAGTAGCCGGATTGCGTTGCATCGATCAAGTCCGCTGACGTGTCAGCAACAACTCCGACGGCTATGGTATCGCCAGTCGAGAAAAGCTCAGGGTTATTGATGTAAACAACGCCTCGCTCCTCGATGATTGTAAAGTCCGACTTGTAGACATCGGGCTCTAGCTCTGTAAACGTCGATGCACCACTCGCTTTCTTAAATATTTTTGGCGCGTCCTGCGCCGGGGCCTGAAAGTATAACTGCGAAATACCTGTCGATGGGACTGTCACCTGTGGAGGAATTGCGCCTAAAGACACACCATTCGCGGTGGTACCTTTATCGTCCACAACCAATTCACAATAGCCGGGTCGGCTGACATCTTCATAGACAGTCGCATTTTTGAAAGTGTCACCATTACTGCCGGTAAAAGTTATCGCCTTATACTCCAGCGCGGGCCGCTGGCATCGAGATAGGGACTTTAGGTATTTTTTAGCGCGAGCGCGTAGTGATGCGTCACTCTCCCTTGTTTGGCCGCCCGCTATTGGTGCAGCGTTGGTAACGCTAAACACCGAGGGGCTCGGGCTCAAGTCAATCGAGTTAATCGTGCCTGCCGCTGTATTGCTGGACGTGCCTGGGACTAGCGATACCACATTAGCGTTTGCGCTCGCTGCATCGGTCGCAAAGCTGATTACCGCGTCGTTTGTGTAGGTGACCCCAGGATTAAAAGTCGAGGACACAATCAGGCCGCCGACCGGAACAGAAAGGCCAGCATCACCAGCGGATACTGTTCTCTGAATCGTCACTGTCCCGCGTGCAGAAACCGCACCCTTTCTTATAACGCCGTTCGGTGGTAGTTCAGCAACGCGCTCATCAAGCTCCGATCCGAAAACACCTTCGAGAAAGTAACTGTCACGAACCGACTTCATCCGTAGCTCAATATGCTCAAGCTCTTCAGCTACAGAACCCAGGATTTGTAACAACACCGAGCCTGCGTTGAGGTCATTTAATTCGGTCCTCGCAACGACGCGAGCGACCATGTCTTGCAAGATTTCATTTCTTAGGCGTGGTGTGAATGGCATTGGAACCCCTAAATCGGTATCTCAGCCGGTATAAATCCACCAGCCACAGGATACACATCGCATCTTACCGCGAGGCGGTCGCCACCGTCCACAATCTGTACGTCTTGCAGCCTGGAAACCCGCTTATCTCCTACAATCTGATTCTTCAGTTCGGACAAAAGAATCGCGATAGATTCCGTAGACGAAGGGTCGCCAGGACGTATCGGTAGGCCGATTTCAGGGAAAACCTTGTTGTCGCCACGATATGTTTTTAGCTTGTTCAGAAGGCCCTGTCGAAGATTTTCATGCCCCCGGATCAACGCGATATCATCGCTATCATCACCTTTGATCTTTAGATCACCGTCTTCGTCGAGCATTAGGTCGATTCCAAAGAGCCCTTGAACGAGTGGGTTGTTAGGATCAACGATTCCCTGCTCTTTATTTGATGGGCTTGGCACAATAAGCACGCTACCGACCTCTAAATACCCTGGCGTCCCAGCGTCCGAGGCGTACATCTCATCAAGGGCCGGATTAGCCAGCATCAAGAGGCCAACCGAATGTCGGGAGTTGTAATACTTTTCAGCAATTTCATACAGGCTTTCGCCAACACCGACTGTATGGTAGACGCAGTCGCCACCATCAAAACCAGCCTCGACTGCATGTGATCGATTGCGCTCGTCACTGAGTATCGCACCATCCATCGACTCTAGCCCCATCTGCTTCTCAACATCCAACTGTGACTGGAAATACACGTATGGCATGTTCGGTTGGTAGTGGAGTTGGAGCGTTGATGCGGCTGTTAAATTCGCGGCATTTATCGTTGGGGCTAGTGCCAGCAGGAAGTCGTGAACGCTCGATTTGGCTACTGCGTTTGTTTGAGGATCAGTGTCCGCGTCGTATACGTCCTCGTCATCGAATGCGTTCTGCAAGTCGTTCATAAGAGCTTTATATCTGTTTGATACCTCCAGCGCGTTGAGGCTTAAATTGCCTGGAGTGTTTTTTAACGCTCGCGATGTAGCCACAAGCTCGTTGCCCATATTTATGACAGTGAGCGCGGTTCTTTTGATCTGAGTTGACGCGCCGTGGACCAAAGCATTGAGGTCGCTCACAATGCCGGTCAGATTTTGAACGCCACGCCGGTAGGTATCGATAAACGCGGTTGCTCCCGCGTACGCACTAAACGCCATCTCGACAACGCTAGGCTTGGATATCCTCTCTGCTTCGCCGTACCCCTTAAGGTTTAGTGTGTACTGGTACCCAAAACGAGGCCCAGACGCCCGCCTTGACCAAGTGAACGAGGTTGGCTCAACGTGGTATTCGATTTGCTCGTCAAGTGCGCGTAAAACCATTCGACCACCAGACCGCGTTAGGTTCTGGTCTGCATCGTCGAACTTTAACCCAGTAAAAGAAGAGGCTGCGAGCCTAAAGGGCTTTTTTTCACTATGGTGTTCGGCTTCAATCGAGGCGGCCTCCGATTCCCAATCCACCAAAGCCTTGTACAGCTTCGAGAATGCCGCGTAACCGTCGAAGATGTTGTTTGGTGACCACCACCCCCCGTCTAACACCTGTCTTCGCTCTTTGAGGCCCGTGCGACCCTGAAGCTCAATCTCCATGAACCGAGGGCCTGAATGCTCTACCACAGGAAGCCGGCCAAGGGTCGGGGTCACCACCGTCGCAAATTGTTTGTTGAAGCGAATCTGTATCGGGTTGTATGGGAGCGGTATGTATTTCACGTCACCACCGCTCGTTGTGTACTCAATTATATATTTAATCGGAGTCGCGTGCGGATTTAGGCTTCCTAGAAATTCCATAATTTACCTCCAAAAACACACATTTTAACTCTCGTGAAAGAATTTTCGTAGATCTTGCGTGACAGATTCTTCTTTTTTGTTCATCACAGTCTCGAATCCGAACGATGGGCTGTCTTCATCCACGCTCATTCCCGAGACGTGGATGCCAGCGGTAAATAGATTCATCGCTGTTTCTGAGAACGTCATCGCGGCGATCATCGGCGCATTCTGTTCTGGGCTGTTTAGTGCGTAGTGACCATATCCTACGTCTTGCTTCTTAAAAAATGGAGTTGCGATCTTGGCATCGCAGGGAAAGTGAAATTCTATCGACGCTGGCAGAGCTTTCTGAATATTGGTTGATGTTTCGTTGTAGGGGCTATTAGCAACACTGGTAACCGGATGGAGCCTGCCTGAGCCCGCGCCCGCGCCTGAGACGGGATTCATGTTTTTGATGTTACTGAACGCTGATATATCCTTTTCCCACGTTGGATTTTTGATGGTCAAAGAAGACCGCCCAGGCCAATTCACCCAGGCGCTATTGTAGCCTCCCTGATACCACCGAACCAGACCCCGGACACGCTCTCCGTAGGATGGTGGTCGAGCACAATTCTCCCGCTGCTCATTTAATTCACTGACAAAATTTGCGCTTTTGGCGGTGTTTTTTTCAGTCATCTTGACCGTCGATGCCATCGCGGCCTCCTCTTGCGACGAGGAGTTCTTACTGTGGTTGGCATCATACGCCTTTACGTGCTCTGGCGTGGTTGGCACGCCGTAGGGGATTCTGCTTCCCCACCCATCGCGCTGATTTCCAGCAGCCCCGCTTATGTAATGTTTGCCGGTTTTCGTCGAGTTCTGGTCTGAGTGCTCAAAAAGGCCCTTGCTGCCCCAATAATATGAGTGGGGTGTTGTGACGGGGCCTCCAGCCACCGTAGCCAGAGGAGTCTTTAGGGTTCCGTTAAAAGACCCCGTACCCAAGACAACTGCACCATCGAGTTTACCAAATTCTTTTTCGACTGTGATGAACTGATTCCAGCACCACAACATCTGGGTTTCGAGTTGGAAAATACGCTGCTCAAAATGTTTGAACGCTGCATACATTAAAGTTGATACCCGCTGTCCGAGCATGGGAAAGTCACGCTTCAGTATCGCGTTTTTTCTTTCTTCGGACGGGTACTCCGTTCCCCATCCACCGCCTGCTTTTGCTTTTTTCCAAGACCACCTCTGAAGGATAACTGACACCTCCCCACGCAATCCCTCCTCGGTGTGCGTGCAGATAAATCTGATATATGGCGTCTTTGGTAACCACTCCCGCGAGACTCCATCGCTGGATGTTGATACGCGAGATGATCCCGTGCCCGGTCGGGCATTCTGCTCTGATGCGTCCGCTAGTCCCTTGCTAACAGAGTCGGCAAGCATGTCCGACTTAGATAGCCAGTTCGTGTCAAACGTGACGCCGCCTTGGTATGATATCTGAAATAGCGTGCCTCCCGCCTGTCTTACAAGGTCACGCCCTGAAACACGGCCACCAAGAAGCGACCCCGAGCCCCGGTTTGCAGTTTGGTCATCGGCAAACGTGGCAGCCATCAGAACCCGCTGCTTCAAGCTGAGTAGTTGGCCCATGATGACCGGCATCCGGGTAGAGCCTTCGTTAATGAAGCCTAAAAGCACAAAACTGGCCTTATCCCACTCTGACCCACCAGCCTCTCCCGACATCGGCCTGTTACCCATGAGGCTATCCATAACATCCGGGTGTGGTGGCTCGTAACCAAAGTCCCAGTTCATCTTGCCTTCGGACATCCCGCCGTGATGAAGAAATTGGCACTCCGTATACACATGACACCCATGTAAATCGAATACCTCTCCCACCATCCCGCCGTCTGCGGCAGGCCCGTAGGACATAAGAAGGCCCTTTGTGAACTCCCTAATCGACCCGACGTTGTTCACGTCTGAGGTGCCTCCAGCGGGCAACCTGCCTCCACATTTTTGAACAAAATCCATATCTCGTTACCTATCGCCTGAATCGGATGACCAGTCGCTTCCAGTCGCACTGGGTAGCTCGTCTGCGACCTTCCTTGCCTGCTCGTCACTCATTCCACGAAAAGATCGAAAGTCCATGTCTAACGATGAACCTGGGCCTGGAAAACCGTGAAATGTTCTTGCTCGCGCCAATGACATATCTGTTCGCCTACTAACAGCCCCAGACTCACCCACAGAAATTGAATGCGTCACCTCAGTGCAGTACCCGTCAATTGTGAAATCATCAAAGCCCTTCGCTTGTGGCTTTCCAGTTGCCGGGTCAAACGACGAGTACGCCTGATCGACCGCTGCCCCATACCGCTTTTTTGTGTGAAGCTGGTCTGGAAACGGGGTCAACTCTACGTGCATCCCGGCCTGAAGCTCCGGTGTGTACGCTGTGCTCGCAGAGCAATTCCCAACAAGTGGACCCCAGTAATGTACTTTTGCGCTGTATTCATTGACTTGGCGAAGAAGTGTGAAGATTAAAGCCTGTTGTACCTGATCTGCGTAACCCCTCGCCTGCAAAAGCGCACCTTCCATGTTGTCGGCAGCCGCCATGCCGTCCGATTGACCGCTTTCGACACGCTCCTTCACCTCAAACGCCGCTTGCGCGTACTTAGAAAACGCAGTCATCTTCTCCATGACTTTATCTTGGCTCGTCCCGAATTGGCCAGTCAGACGCGCTATCTGGTCAGTGGTCGTGGAGTCCATCATAGATGTCACATTACCGAACTGGTCAACCTTTCCGTGCTTGACCATATACTCTGCAACTGCCTTAATTTCGGCATCATTCATGCCAGTAATGTAATGATTGTCTTCACGCTTTTGCTTCGGTAAGCCGATGAAGGTGTAGTTGGGCTCGTATGCCCTACAGCCGAACCTTTTCATGGACGAGCTAAGATAAATGGGAAGCCCGCCTTTGAATTTTATCTCAGACTCAGGCGAAAGCGGAAAGATTGCAGCGAACACGTTCATTCGAGAGGATTCCTCGTAACGAATTCGGTAGCTCATAACCTGATTTACTTTGATTCGATTCTCGCTAAACTTAGAGCCTTCTCGTGTCGAGCCTCCGATAAGAACATGCGCCATCTCTCCACTGTAAGTCTCTCCAGCGTCCGGTATGAAGCGATAGATAAGGGTCGGGAACGCATTTAGGCCACGGCCTAATGGTGTAAGCGATTTATCGCCTTTCCAATACTTACAGTCCTTCCCGAAATTAGCGTTTTCTTTTAAATGGTGGTCGAGCGGAACAAGCGATGGGAACATCTCGATGAGCGCGTCGTCTGGCGCGAAATTCTGACGAATCATGTCATGTACAGACGATGTCTGTTTCCAGTCGCCAAGATTCAGCATTGCGATGCCGGGTGGGCACACAACTCTTGCTCCCGGTGGTGGTGCAGGAACAGACACGTTTGCTGTCGGATGAATCGCATTAACGCCGCCAGCCGCCCATTTTTCCAACTCCTGTTTCCCGACATCACCAGTCGGTGTGTAAGCATGGTTGTACACCATGTCTGCACCCATCGATTGATACACGTAAACCGACCGACCGATTTCCCTGTCCCTGCTACTATTTGCGCCTGGAGTGAGTGACTTTGGTATTTGTGGAGAGCCCAGAACTTTCAGGAGCGATCTTACCAGCCGGTGAACGCGGACGCCCGTCATGCCTTTGAGCATAGGTGTAACTACACCTTTGTACCAACTCGACAACGAAAATAGCGTCCCAATCCTAAACCCGCCAATTTCAGAGCCCGCTGCCTTCGCCTGTGCCGCCTGAAAAACGTCCACTATCGGCCTCGTGTACCGAAGATATTGAAACCAACTGATAGTCTTAATCTGGACACCATAACTTCTGATTTCACCATTCTGACCCGCGCTCGCACCGTGCTCTACGTTGTCAATAAAACCCCACGCCACGGCTGGCCAATCGGTTGTTGTGTTGGTTGAGTACCCACCGCGACGGCGAACTACGACGCAACCGCCTTGGGCATCGCTCATTAGGTGCTTTGCGAGCCACCCTGCGTCTGCAACAGGCAAGGCAAGCTCTACAGATATTGTGTCGTATGGTGGCGTCGTAGACTGTGACCAAGAGAGGCTTTTCACCCAGCAGGTCACGTCTAGCGGGATACCTCCTCCCTGCCAAGCGGATGCGTCGGGTATCTTCGGTTCCGAAACCTGGCCGCCTGTTTTTTCCGTCAGGTCGCCTAGATTATTACCTCTCACCACATCTTTGAGCCAACCATCATCAATTCCCTGGACACTGTTATCCGAGGCCAGCAGCCACGATGAAAGTTGGGTATTGAGGCCCTCAGCTTTGGCAGCGTCACTCAGGTCCAAGACCGTGTTCTTGTCGAAAGTGTGCAATTCGACGCAAATTCCAGCGGAAGCAAAGCCGACATCTTCGTTTGGTGTTTTCGTGGTCATTAGTAATTCTTGGTCACGTACTTCTCAAGAGAAGATGCCGTGCGTACCCACGCATCCTCCATATTTGCCAATGACCTAATTATGTTCGTCGCTTCGCCACCACTAATCATCTGTTGTTGGCGAAGGGTCTTCGATGCCTGGGCTACGGCGGCCCCCGGTGCGTCCGGTGCTGCAATGTCCATTCCCCCGCCCATAGCAAACGATGTGTCGAGTTGGTCTGCTAATCCCGCCGTGTTCACGTTCCTAAAGCCACCGGAAGCAAGGACATCAGCCTGACCTCCCCCGAACCCCATAGACCGGAAAACCATCTTCGACAAAAACGAATCCTCTCCACCAAAGCCGAGCACCGAGTTAGCCGCGAATCCGGGGCCACCCGTTTCTAGCAGGTCGGTTGCGGCCACAAGGTTACCGCCCGTTTTATCTAGTGCCGTCGCCATCGCCATCGTTTGGCCTAGCCCCTGGAAGGGAGAAAGTAACTTATCCCGCGCACCCAGGTTGCTTTGTATCATCGTCTGGGCCGCTCTCATGCCCTGTGCGCCCGCGAATGGGCCATTCATGCCCCCGTGCCCACGAAGGCTCTCAGAGAAGCTCAGGATGGATTCTGGGGCTATTTTCATGCCCTTCTCCTCCATCATCTGCCCGATACGAGTGAACGAAGATAACATCTGGTCGATACCAGCGGAGCCAAGACCTTGCTCTTGCCCGCTGCGTATAAGCCCCATCATCAACTCGCCACCGCCGAGCCCTCGGTTTCCACCCATACGAAAACCACCACCGGCCCTAAACTGCCCTGCAAAATTCCCCATCCCCCCCGCGCTGACACCGGCTGCGAGGCTTTGAATGAGGTTGGTTGCGAAGGTCTGTGGGTTTCGACCCATGAAGTCACCGTTAAAGCCACCACCACCAGCCGTGGTGATTTGCTGAAGCATTCCAGCCGCTTGTGTTGGGTCCATGCCCAAATTGGCACCCGTACGCAACATTGAAAATGGGTCGTTCTGCGCGCTTGCGTCTGCTCCAAACACGTTCGCGCCCTGAAAGGAAGCTCTTCGCATGGCCATGTTAATGCTAATGCTTCGTTCGGCTACCGATTGACGCATTTGAGCCTGATTCTGCTGTCGCTGAAGGTCTGCACGCGAGCGTGACCCGAAGAACGAGCTACCGATAGAGAGCAGCGCACCACCAGCCATAAGAGCCGGGTTGCCTGTCATCATCAATGCGCCACCGGCTGTCATACCGGCTGTCTGGCCCATCGCTAAACGCTGCTGTTGGCGAGCAGCTACGCCGCCATATCCTGGGGAGACTTGCCCAGCAGAGTATCCACCTACTTGACCCGCAAAGCCGACAGCGCCAAGCCCGAGCAAACCTCGACCAAGGCCCTGAAACATGCTGCCGCCACCGCTTCCACCACCTTCGCCAACGAATCTTCCCTGGCTGTCCCTTACTTGATCTGACCCGCCGTACCGACCGCGCCTGTGTGAGCCGGTACCTGAAGCTCCCGCGTTGATTTGGCCACCACCGCCACCACCGCCACCGCCGCCTCCACCACCGAATGTGATGTTAGCCGCCTGCTGCATCGACCGTATCCTATCCTCTAAACGCTGAATCGCCTGCTCTGCGCTAGACGTGTCAGCTTGGATGTCGAGTATAGTTCTATGCCGCTGCTCAGGCATCTTCTTTCTCCGGCTTCTTATCTACCTCATTTGTACCATTAGCTGCGGAAATTGTCTCCACTTCTTCGCCACCATCAAGCTCCGAGAAGAGCTTACGCTCCATTTCATCGAAAACCTGATCGCCGGTCACTAACCCTTCTCCGGTAGACGCCCTACTAGCTAAGAACTCATTCCAATGCTTATCTTCCATGCGAAGAAAATTAGCCTCATACAGATCGGCCAAGCATAGGTTTGGAACTAATGGGCTGCATTCGCTCGTCTGGAGTTGAGGTAGGTGCTTCTGAAGAAATTGAAACTCTGGCCTCTTCCTCGTCCTCGCTACCCGATCCACCACCTGAACGAAACCAGCCCGTGTCATGTCGGGCCACCTCCTCATAGATGCCGCCTAACAAAGCAGGGTCTTCCGTAATGAATTTATTTATCCAGTCTGGCGGGCTATCGAGTGCGACAGAGCACACGGCAAGGCCATAAATTCGGATTTGCTCACCCATCGGAAGCTGATCCCAGGGGCACGCTGCTATCTGTGCTGCAATTCGCGCTACCTTGTTGCGATCATCGCCCGAAAGAATCTTAGAAGTAATGGCCGCTTCGTACTGGCGACCCTCCGGGCACTTGTACCTAACAACGAACGTGTGTTCACGCTCGTAAACCTTTTCTGACTCAGAAGTTTCTCCGAGTTGCCTAATATCATCTAAAGACACACTTTACCTCCCCGTGTGTTTATATTGCGATTATTCGTTAGACGCATCACCTTCGTCGGTCATGCGAAGACCTCTAAATGTTGCGTTTGTCGTAGTTAGACCGGCGCGGTCAACTCGGAACGTCCTTGTTTCACACTTGATACCCTCAACCTTGAAGATCTTCTGGCCACTGATTGCATCGAAGACAATGAACTCAAGGTCTGGAAAATTGATCACCTCCGACACTGCCGAGTTGGCATCTGCCCCAGCTTTCGGCCACAAACCTTTGCTTCTCAGGCTCGTGCCAACGAAACGAACAAAGTCCGCTGTGACAGTAACCCTTCGCCCGATGGGCTCGATTTCGATAGGGTCGATGTGACCAAGCACCTCAACCTCTTGAAGCGTGAGCGTTTCTGTCCCAGTCACCCCAGTCGCGTAGCCGACTCGTTCTAAGCCTTGAGAGCCTTTTATGTGTATCTCTGCGCGAGCACCCGAGAATACACGTCCTAATTCAGTTGCCATTTTTTATACTCCTTATGCAGCCGCAATTCGCACAACGTGTGCGACGATGAGGATGAAGTTGATTGGCTCGGTGGCAGCTACTTCGTAGTTGATACGGAAAGTATCGCCAAGGTCGTCAATCGAGACATTTCTAAATGCCTTGATATAGCCAAGCTCAACCTGTTTTTTAAGCCTCGAAACGGCCAACTCTTTGATTAGCGCAGTTGTACCTGCCACCGACGCGGAACCGATGAAAGTGTCCAATTCTGCACGCAAGTCACGTACCGACGTGTTTACAGACTCATTAGCTGAAACTTCAGAGAAGATAGCGTTGTCGTCCGTGAGGTAGGTCGTAATAGAACGCTCGACTCGTGGCGTTAAATCGGTATCCACGAGAAAGCAAATACCGTTAGAGAGAAGTTCCTCTGCGTTTTTATCAGGCGACCATGATGCTGCTTGCCGAAACCCACTCAGTGCTGGCAGCTTACGTGTGAGAGGCGTAGCAACTGGTGTCCCGCACTGCATAGCTGCAAGCTGCAATGCTAAATACATTGGCGCGTAGTAGGCTAAAGTCCCTTTCGCGTTGGCGATATATATCTCTTGGCCGACCAAAGCGACGTGTCGAGAGTTTATTGCCTTTGCGCGAGTCTTCAGTGCTGACAACGCCTCGGAAGCGGCTGCACCTACCCAGGCGTTACGCTCTGATTTACCGAGGCCCGCCATCTTCTTGCAGTGCGTGACTGTGTAACCGTGAACAGTCGCGTTATCGGAAAGAACCGCGAGCACTTGCGCGTTCTGGCTTTCTAGGTTTTCCAAGGCTGTCTGGTAGCCTGAAGTCGTAGGTGCTGTCGCAGTCCCACCAATAAGATAGGTTGCTGTGACATTCGCGACATTCTTGCGCGCTCCCTCAAGGGAAACAGTCGATGACACGAGCGCACTGCTATTGAAAGCAGCGTTGACTGCGTGAAGTTCCGCAGTCAAATCTTGGAGAGACGCCTTGATGGAAGTTGGTGACCCGGACGATGCGAAGTCATCAAGCTCACTTATCTTCAAGCTTGAGACTCTTGGAGATACGGATGTCGCAGCGAAATCTGTGTAGCTAGTCAGTTCCTCAACTGCGTCTGAAATCTTCGCGAAGTTATGGCTCTGGTTAGTCGAACCACTGTCTTTCGCTGTGAAAACGTCGAACTGTGCAGTCGCAGCGTTTGCAATGTTCGTGTGCGTGTTCGCAATTGTTGTGATGTGCGTAAAGTGCTTAGTTCCCTCTTTCGAGGTTCCGCTCGTGTTATTGAACACGATTGTTTCGGTTTGGCCTGTTGTGGCCACACCATCTACCAAGGCTGTTCCCGAGACAACAACAGTTATGTTGGCGTCGGCTGCACCGATGGCGTTTGATGTGATGGTCACCTTTCCGTCGGCTGGGGTAGCCAAGGCGTGCGATCCAGTGGAGGTTCCAAGCGAGCGCGTAGCGTTGATCACCAACCCGTTTCCAGCCGACGAGTTGTCCACGTACATGGTCGCAGTCGCAAACGAGCTACCGCTGTAGTTCACCTGTAAGATGGTTCCCCAGGTCACATTGTCGTGAACCTCAGATGTTCCATTGTGTTCAATGGTGAGCTTTTTCCCCTCGTTGGTCCCTGCTGCGATTGCGTAGCGCATACGGTTCCCAGAGGCTCCCCAGATTCGACTTTTTAAAAGAAGTACGTCTTCAGCACCCGACGAAGACACTGCCTTGCTGGCCTGAGTCGTGACAGCCGCGTTCATAAGGACTACCGCTGTAGCTCCACCCGGAACCCGCTCATCGTTTGATGGAGTGAACGCAAGTCGCGTAATGACTTGTAGATCCTCGTTCGTCGAGTCAAGCTGTGACATCGCCAGAGGTGAAGTGACCTCTTTCGCTGTGTTTTGTTGCAGGAACGGGAAGTCACCAACGATTCCCAATCGACCTACTGTTAGTTGCTTGCCGCCTAAAGCAGAGGCATCTACCAGCGCGTATGTACCGGGCCGCCGTGTTTGGAAACCACCGAAGGTTAATGTGGACGCTGACATCGCGTGCCTCCTTACTATTCGTTAAGAGCTATTGTACCACCAGTTACCCCAGCGACAACAATATCATTCATGTGAACTGAAATACTGTGTGCGAGTCGGCTTACGCCCGTAATTTGCTCCATACGTAGCGCGGACCAACTCATTTGCCTTACATACCCAAAAAGAAGCTCTAGCTCTGTTGTTAGATCAGAGGCCGATTGATATTCGATTGTTGAATACCCGCTCCCGAGAAACCAATCCTGGGCTGCAAACATAACCGCACGAAGCCCGTAATGTAGTGATCGCGTAAGATCGGGGTGCTCGGTGTAGCATGATATGTTCACGTTCTGCCGAATTCCGTAGTGGAAGTAATCTCGAACGCCAGAAGCGTGGGACGGTACGCCAGCACTAGACATCGTGACCGAGCCTGTGGACTGGTTTGGTGTCCAACCACCAACGCCGCCTAGCGGCTGAACTTCAACGGACTCCGACGACAATTGGACCACACAAAGCGGTAGCTCTTCTTCGCCCGGAGCAAACGCCGCCTTAAAGACCACCGGATGCTTTTTGAAGGCCGCTCGCCAGCTTTCGATCTCTGAATCCGATGCGATTGGATAAAGATCGTGGAACATCACCCGGTCATCGATCAAGGTTTGCCAACCGGCTTGCAGCACTAAAAGTGTGTGTCTATCCAACATTATTGATTCATCCTCGCACGAGCTTCGTTTACGAACTGTGGCACAAGCATGTTTATTTTTTCAAAGAAATTGCGAGCTTTAATCGGCGCGGCTATCCACCCGGTCTTTGACGCCTCGGATATTGTACGCCAAGTCCGGTATGTGCTTTGTGTCGCTCCCGCATACTGTTTTTCAAGCCTCACCATACCCGTTAGGTGTTTGTGAAACTCATTGCCAAGACGGCCCGTTTCGCCCGGAGCCCACCGCGTGACCCGACTTGCCCCTCTCTGGCTGGTTTGCGTCGGGGATAGCCGTCTTGCAGCCGTCATGGCACTGGCCCCGCCCTTTGACTCGATAGATCCCTTCGTGTGCGTAAACGGGACGTGCAGGTACATGCCGTTTTTACCATGCCGCAAGCTTCTTGTTCCGGGCTTTAGAAGCACTGCACGCATATCCCGTGGTCCGGTTGTCCCAATCCCCCCGCTACCTAAGCCCTGCTCGATCATATTCGCAATCGGGCCAGTCAAGACGATGCGAGCACTGGTTTCGGAAATGTGATCAATCTGGAGGCCGCGAATGTAATCATTCAGCGTCGTACCGAGGCTATTCCTTGCCTCCTTCAGAATTTCCATCTTAACCCGAATCGCGATAGACCGAATGAGCTTCGCGTTCTGGCTTTTGCTCGCTCGCACAACCTTGCTTAGGTCGATAGTTTCAGCGCGTAACTCAGCCATCACTAAACCTCTCAGGGTCGCCTCTGAATTCGAGCCAGCAATTTACATTTACAGGCATCTCCGTCTTCGTTGCGGATACGCTTTTTTCCTTCACGTATGAGACTCGGAGGCTATGTGGGTGGTCACGTACTATGAATCTCGGATTGGCGTAGTACGAAACCGTAAACATATTTCCTACCGCTGGGGTCTTCGATGTTGCCGACGAAAAATCGAGGTCACCATCGCCGTTCACGCTGAAGTCCGTATCCTCAGCGCAAACGGTCGTGGCGATATTACCCATGACATTATCGGTCAGTGCGCTACGAAGATACATCGTTCCAAAAGTTTTGCTCCCGCCCGTGAGCGCGAGCGTTCGTTTCACAATCGGGTACCGCATCTTCATCACGTTATCGTCGCCACCACTCAGTGGTGAGCCCGAAACCGTCATCCAACTACTCGACTGTGTCGCCACCACCGTTATAGCGTTTCCAGCAGTGCCAGATGTCGTAGCTTGTATCGTAACCACAGGCCGGTTTTCTGTAGATGCAAAGACACCTGAAACCGCGTTGTTGATCGCGGCTGCTATATATCTGGCTTGCTCGACCTTGTCCGTTGAGGACTGAAAGGAGTTTGCTGATTCGAGGCTTGGCACCCCGTTGCTCGCCACTAAAGGTACGTCTATAGCAGACCCAGTGCCACCGGCTGCAACAGGTACGTTAATCGTCACCTTGTCACCCACCGTTTGCGCTGAACCCGATGTAACGGTAATGGTTGCGGAAGCCTTGGCCTTCTTTCGCTCGCGTGTCTCCGTGTACACAATGACGGCATCAAGGAGCGTAAATCGGTCTAAGAAGCCCGGAAGGTGTTCTGGTAATAGCGTGAGCCCCATCGCGCCTTCAGCGTGCTCTCCGTAGAGTTTAAAGCGTTCTGGATTCGTTCTTGCGCTCGTGACGATAGCGCGAACCTCTTGGCTACTGTGGTAGATAACACCTGTGCCGTTGCAGGCAGGGCACGCAACCCGCGTCTCTCCAGTAAAGCCTGTCTTCAGATAAGCAGCGACACCTTCGTTTGCGGTCACCTTTATGTTGCAGGGGCAAGTCGCTGCTTGTTCCCACTTCAAACGTAGACCGTGCGAGAACAGTAGCTTCTTAAATTCCTCTGGTCGGAAATCGACTCTTGGCGACAGCTTTGCTGGGGTATCTACCGGCAGAAGCATTAGATCACCATCATGTTCTTGCCGCGATAACGCTTCCGAAGCTGTGGCAAGAGTGCTTTAAGCTCCCGTTCATATTGAAGAATCCGACTACCATAGCCAGCGTTCGTAGCCGATGCCGTCGTGCCAATTGTCTGGCTCAACCCATCGACAGAAATCGACTTGTTCGCGATGCCTGCGCCCGCAATGAGGTCACCGGCAACATCAAGAGGGAGTAAGGCTGCCTTCAGAGCTATCGCATGGATAAGGTCTTTTGGAAGACTGGTAAACCCCGCCGTGTAAGTAATCTCCCACCACAACGGCATGTACTCCACTGGCATAAACACGTCGCCAATAAGCAACGGTACACCGGATGTAAACGCAAAACTACCCATACTCGATGGACCCGGAATGACCTGAAGCTGGCCACCTATCTCCGAAGATATGTGAATCCAATCTACCGGGAATGTTACCCCGTCGAAAGACCCGTAGCGTGCCTTTAACGACGTAACAGATTTTATCGGACGCTTATTTACGTGAATTAACCAGAATGCGTTGCGATCAATATCACGCGCATCGTAGCGTTCCGTGAAGGTGGCATCATCGAACACCACCTCAAGGTCTGCTTCTAGCCAAGAAATGGCTGCATCAATACTCTGCTGATAAAGAGAGTCGGGGTAGGCGGTGCCATCATCAAATGTCAGGTCAACACCAGCTAAAAAGTTGGTCTTGAGAAAGCTGACTGAAACTTGATCTGCGATGGCCACCGCCTATCTCCTTATTGACTAAGACTATGCGTCAGCGATTGTGATTCCGTTCGTCGTCGCGTTCGAGAACCCGGTCACAAGCCACTGTGTGGCACTAATGCAGGTCAGGTCGATGTTGTCACCCGCCTCTGTATCAGCGCCGAAGGTGATGGCATCATTGCTGCTGTTGTTGGACGCCGCTCCGTGGTTAGAGTCTGGAGAGGTCCAGCCACCGACAAAATGCACCGAACCGTCTGTGGTCGCTGTTTTCACAGTGCATACAGCCGTGGCGTAGTCTGCTGTGAGAACAATTTTGTAGTTCAGGCCAACAGATGGCGTAGGCAGTACGATTGCGGCTGCGTTCGGTGCCATAAGCACCACGCTGCCGGACTGTGCGGATGTGAGCGTGGTTGTGGTGCTCGCAGGCGCAGACACAGTGCTGAGAACTGGGTTTTCGTGGTCTGTGCGAAGCTGTTGCACACGCTCGCAAAGACGTAATTCGTAGAGGGCAGGGTCAGTCGCGTCAATCGCCTTGGCTTTCGCGGCTGTCATGTTGGTTCCGGTAGGATCGGCCATGAGAATTCTCCTTATTTTTTCTTAGGCTTTGCAGCCGCTTTTTTCTTTGGGGCAGCCTTTTTGGCTGCTGGATTTTTCTTCGGCGCAGGTTTTTCTTTTGGCTTCGCATCGGGCACTCGCGAACACGAATAGCCGGGAATACCTAGCAAACGTGTTGATGCTGGCTCCGACAATTCAGGCGACAAAACGCCTTCTCCATCAATCTGATAGGTTTCAGAGCCAACCACAACAGTGCTGTTGCGAATTGTTTTATGTTTCCAGATTACCGCCATCGGTACTTCCTCCCAGGTTAATTAACACTAAAAGCACACAAGCAGCCGCCTCCCCCGCTAAGAAGAGGCGGCTAACTCATAGTACTATAACATCAAGGATTAGTCTTGATGTTACGGATAAGCCAGTTCTTGGTCGGAACTTTGATGTTTAGCGCACCAAAGAGCATGAGCAAGAATGGTTTAGTGGTCTTCACCTCTGCAAGAGGACGACGGATGAAGTCGAGAAGTTTTACCCACTCGATTACATCTGGAGTCATCTGAAGAGCATACGCCTTGGACATGCCAGGGCGGTGAAGGTTGTCATCGTTGAATGCGGTGTCACTACTGGTATCCGCTTTCTTGACGTTGAAGGCCCACTTTGCATCAGCGTGGACGCCGGTCGTGCTGCGATAAATCTTGTAGTACAAGATACTTGCAGTGTTCTCGGAGCCGCTTACTGGTGTAGCAAGGGCGTCATCGTTAATACCAACGGATACTCGCTCACCAGCAGCTACTGTTATAGCAGCCGACACAATCGGTGCTGACTTACCGCCCTGTCCTACTGCTACCGCGTGGTAGTAGTAAGTTCCGGCATCGCCGGAGAGGAACAGGGAAGAAGCGTGAGTTGCAACGGTAGGGGTGTTGAAAGCAGAAGGTGCTGTCGGTGCAGTACCAACAGCGGCTGCGTTCGGTGCACCTTCTGGGTACAAGAACGGGCAACCAACTACAGGTACGGAACCAGTACCGTAAGGCACCGAGATGCGGAGGTCGGAACGACCGAAGGTCATTGTTCCCTGTCCCGTGCCCATCATGTCGTGGCGACCATAAGCAGTAGCCTGCTCAATAAGCTGCGCGTGTACGCGAGGCTCAACGAGAACTACGGATGGCTTACCGAAGTTTGGCTCGGCATAGGAGCCAGACAGGATTTCCTGCAACTTCATTGGAGTAAGGTCATCACCAGCAAGGTTGCTGACATTGTTAGGAGCGCCATCAGCCATCTGCTTATCGATACCATCGAATGCAAGTGGGTTGATGCTGGAGTCAGCGATAAAAAGCTGCTTCTCCAACTTGCTCAAAAGAGAGATGGTTCCACGCTCGGTGGCTTCAGCAATAGCGTTTGCGTTATTGCCGATGATTCCGACCATAGAGGCCACGTCAGTAACCTCTCGCTTTTCCATGAGGTACTTGATTCGCAGACTCTTTCTTTCGTAAGTGCTGAGGGATTCATATCCACCACCACCTTCCACGAAGAATGGGTCCATATCTCCACCATGCTCATTTACAACGGTGTACTCATGAACGGTTTGAGAAACTGCGCGTTTAGGCAGCATTTTCCACAGAACGAGTTCGTCCATAGTGAAAGTTTTTGAAGCGAGAGTCGCCTCAATAGATTGAGGCACCAGTGGGCTAAAGGTGGTGTTGCCGTCTGGTGTTTGGCTGGCTGGTGTCTGGTAGCCAGCCGCTGTGGCCTTGCGGAGAGCTTTGTTAAGCTCATGCAAGTCCTTCACCGACACTAGGTCGTTTGCTTGGGGCATTGAAAGCATAATGAAAGCCCTCCTTAGTTAAGATGGTAATTGCTTACGACTTCGTTAATGTCAGCACCAGACTCCAAAAGCGAAATGGCTTTCGAGAGTTCTGCTTGCTTCATTGGCTCAGTCGAAGTTTCAAGAAGTGTCAGGCCCTTCTGGATGAGTCCGGCGCGGTCAAGCTGCACTGGAGCGTCACCTGGGTGGGGAACTGCCTCTAACGTGCCTGTAACGGATTTACGTTCAGGAGTAATGGCAAGACCCTTTTGGACCTCTTTGGTTTCGTTCTCTAGGTCACCGACTCGACCACTAAGCGCGTTGATGCCCTTAGCGATGTCGCGGTATACAGCAGTCATCTCAGTGATTGCGCTTGCCAACACTGTGTGCTCGTGGCGAATCTCACTCAGAAGGCTGTCTGCGCCCTTTGTGATTGTGTCGAGAACGTCCGTTACATCAACGTAGTCCTCTTCTTCTGCGAGAGCGACTTCGTCAAAGCTAAGAGACTTGGAAACTTCTTCCTCAATCTCTTCGGCTTGAGCTAGTGCTTGCTCAGTTGATACTTCTTCTTTAGCGATATTCATCGCTTTCTTAACGGCTTCGAGTGCTACGTCGAGTGCTTCTGGATCTACCGCTGGCTTGTAGTCGATGTCATTCTCGACTGTTCCAGCGTCAATCGCGGATTTTACTACGCGATCTACTTCCCCGTCCGCAAGCACGCCGTTTAACTCCTCTCGGAGTTGCGTTGCCTTCTTCATTAGAGGACTCCCTTTTTTCGTAAAAAGTCTGTTACTATGGAATGTGCGTCTCCAAAATTGAGCGTTGGAAAGCTCTTTAGAATACGCAGCGCAATCAGGTCTTCCTCTTTCAAGCTCTTCAAATACGCTTCAAGACCACGAGCCCCGAAGGTGGCAGTTGAAACTGAGCCTTCCAGAGATTGTGCGACCAAAGGTGCTATAGAGCCGCCCTCACCGGCTGGGGTTTGATAGCCGACAGAGGCGGCGCGGGCGAGGAGTGATTGCGCTAGGATCTCCAAACGTGCGTCTGGATGAATCGGGTGAGCAGTTATCGCAACATTGAGAATACGAGCTTTTTTGATCGTCTTCCCTTCGCGCTCTAACACCTGACCCTCGATGGAAAATCCAAGCCGTCGGTTTGATTCCGACTTCTGTAGACTTACCGCCGTATTGTAAATTTCTTTGGCCTTAGCCTTGTTCATCAAGAGACGGCCCTCTACGCGAGTTGCGTGGGTTCCGTTGATTTCTACGGGTTCAACCTTGTCTGGGTACCCTAGAACATTTTCAGGCCCAGCCGCGTGCTCCCAGTTGAACCAACCCTTGCTCAGGAAATAGTCCCAGTCGAGGCCCTTCTGTACAACCTGCTCGCCCTGTTGGTCTACCGTCTCAGTTGAAACAACACCGGAGATACGACCACTAGGACTGCTTTCGGACTCACCCTTTTCGACAACGTCGAACGGGGTCCATGCGCTGAATACGTCGATATTATTCTCGTACATAAATCACCAAAACAAAAAAAGGCACAAAAACCACACGGATTCTCGCGCCCCTAAACTACGGGCCTCTCTGCACATTCTTGTCCGGGCCAAGATCGGTGTCAAGTATTTAATCTTGTCCCGAAGACCACTCGTCTTGCCCTGTCACCCGGTACGCTACGACCTCTACCGTGGACACCCTCTTAGCCTCTCCCTCCTTGAACCATCCACGCCACGGAAGGAACACGATTATGTCCAGAAGGTAGGTAAGACCTATCAGTGCAGGGCTCACCGCGCTCTGCTGCATCACATGCACGCACTCATGGAACACAATTAACTCGTGTCTTTGTTGGATAAACACGTACCCGAGGCACGCCATACCACCGATCCCATTCCTCTCCATCCAACACCTAAACCAGCCTCGTGGTTCAAGATCTAAATACGGGGTCCACTTCGACACGGGAAACGCTTCGTTTACCTGATCGTTTACTGCGTCCTTACAGAGCCCGACTCGCTTAATTTTACCAAACAACAGCGCAACCGGAAGGAACATCATAGTCAGAAGTACGTTTAACCAGATGAACATGGCTGCTCCAGAGGTAGAAAAAGAGGAAGTAGAGTGTCGCTTTTACAATTGTGACATCTCAACTCAGCTTGTCCACTTTTTCTTACCACTAAAAGCCGACTCCGAACGTGTATCTTTAGGCGTGATTTAACCCAGACGCCCAAGCGAAAACCGCAGTAATCGCACACAATTGCTGTATCCTTTGGGGGCTGGGCTGGCTGCATTAGGCACGGCCTATTGATTTGAGCAGGTCTGAGAAGTTAGTGAAGCCGCCTCGCGAGATAGAGCCCGGAGTGTGAATGCCCGCACCAATTTCAAACTCTAGCGTTGCCCTGTCCCAGTCATCTGGAGAAATGTTGCCCCAATAAGTCCTTCCCTGAAACGCATCAATAGCCGCTTGCGCTGCTTGCGTTTTTCCGCTTATCCGTACCCACCCCCAGGCGGTCCCTGTTGAACCACGAACGCTAACGTCCTTCGCTGGCAAACCAGTCGCCTGAACGATAGCTCGCTTAACGCGCTTGGTTACCTCTCGCCTGCTCTGCGGGGCTTCCCAGCCTGCTGTTCGAGCCGCGTGAGCATCCTGGGCGGCTCTTTGTTCGGCCTCTCGCTCTGCTTGTTCCCAAGCATCGGCCTGTGCTCTTCTTGTTTCGGATAGTTTGTCTAACTCTCTCTTAGACTTTACTTGAGGAGGGTCGCCCCCTGCGATGTCGTAGCCACTGGCAATTCTTTGATGGTCCCGCACTAGCTGAACCATGTTCTTATACGACTGCGCCCGCTCGTGCGCCTGCTCGCCTGTCTCTTCACCCCTGTCACGTTGGTTAGCCTGAACCGCCGACCAATATTCTCGACCCCTGTCGGACTGGTAATAATGAGAAATCGCAGTCATGTGATCTACCAGATTTACGTCTTCGCCGCCCGATGTAACGTCCAGACGGTTGCCAAAGAACCGATTGCCCTCAAGTTCAGCGTAGACCTTTGTCTTAAAGTAGCCACCACCAAGACCGTACCGCTCCCTATGGTGGTCGGATATTTCCTGCAATTTGGCGTTAAGCTCATTGACTGATGCGAACTCTTGGCCGTCTTCTACAGCACCACTTTCTGACCACTCGATGACGAATTTAAGCGAGTCCGGGTCCAAGGCATTTTCGGCATACGTGAAGATGTTCTCGTTGGCCTTCTGCTCGCTGGTGTTGTTGCTTCGCAACTCAGCGTCCAGGCGATTCTCTTCATGCGCTTGGCTTACGGGCGTGGTTGCTTCAGGCATCGTCTCGAAGTTGTCTTCGGATGTGCCCTCATTGTTGTAAGCTGCAATAGCCGATTTGACCTCCTCTAACTTCTCCCTTTCCTCCCTGATCTGTGGCCCTACCTCGGGATGCTCACGGCCAATCATTGAATTCGACGGAAGGTCTACCGAAACCAAGCCCACCCTCGCGCTTAGGGCTTCTTCATCGCGCCGTATCTGATCCCTCATCGCGATTAAGTCATCTAAGTCGCTAGAGGCGAACGGCTTTATTTTGTAACCCCGCCACTCTCTTACACCTAGCGCCGCAAGAGCTTCATTTAGGCGGTCAATTTTCTCCTTGGCACTCTTAAAGGCTGGCTTAACGTGCCTATAATGGGAATGATTGACCGCGTGGTCCATAATTTCCGAGTGTGACGGCACGTTAAGCTCATTAAGTTTCGAGGCGCGAACAACGTCCACGTCTCTGAGAAGCTGCTTCTTCGCGCTATAGTGCTCTTGAATCGTCTCGAAGTTGTCTTCGGATACGCCCTCATTGGCATCCCACATGCTGACATCAACACCCAGGGCTTCGAGGCGGGCCTTCAGCTTCACCTTGTCGGTTTCGGTGCCGGTGCCGGTGGTTCTGTACCCGATCATCACATAGGGGTTGTCTCGCATCGCAACTGCGAGCTTTTTGATCGACTCAAGGGAGAAGTCCTCGATCTGGTCGAGAAATAGGATGCCCCCCTGCGCTTGGTCAAGTTCACCGAGTAAACCTTGTGTCGATGTTGTGTGGTGTGGGGCTCGTAACGGAGTCCCTGGCTCTTCGCTCGCAAGCCGTGAAGCATCGCTCACGGTCATGGCCATTACTTCTCGGGCTCTACGGTGCCCGATGGACTCCTCATCAGGCATCGTCTCGAAGTTGTCTTCGGACTCCGTTGGTGCGGAGCCCACGATTGCGCGAGCAGCCAACTCTCCATCGATCTTCGCAAGAAGTTGCTGAAGAATTTGCTTGCGTGACGGCCCCTTCTTTTCTGCTGTTACGGGTGCTCCCGAGCGTTTCTTTGAGGGCTTCTTTTTCTTTGCCCCCGGAACAGGCTTCTTTTCCATCGCGGCCAGTTCGGCCTTTATCGCATCCCTAAGCATCTCAAGCTGTGGCGTTTCCAGATCGTAGATGAGCTTCTTTTCTGCCGCTATGAGGTTATCCTCTTTGTCGTGGTGCTCAGAGAAAAAGCCGACAATCTTGTTCAAGAACGCGCCCATCCGCGATTTCGGTGCCTTCTTCTCAGCATACGTGTAAACCCACCTTCCGTCCTTTCCGCGCTTGCGAGTCTTGTACTTGGTGGGCTTCGCTTTGAAAAGATCGGAGAAGTTGGTGAAGGACTTGCTGGCTGGGCTTACCTCCCACTCTTCCGTCCTGTGTGGGTGGTCCTTCGGCATAGCATCACGCACAGGCATGATGACGTGTATCTCGCCATCGGCTCTTTCAATGATCATCTGGCTACCTTTGTCCTTGTAATACACGGACACTGAGCCTTTTGCGCCCTCAAGGGCGTCTACCAAATACCTTGCGTTCACCGAGATGCTCTTGCTGTCGCCTCCGGTGGGCTCGCCCGCAGTGGAAGGGCGCTTGGACTCCGCAAGAGCGATCCCCGCCATGCCCTTTTCCCTCTCGTCAACTTCAGGCGATATCACAGCCGAATGACTGGCTTGGGCTTTGTGGGCACCACCGTCTGCGTATAAATGAACGTAACCCGCCATGACACCCGGCGTCGATGCCCCCAGCTTCGCGTGCGCCAGCAGTGTTTCGGCGTCGAAGTCGTGGGTGTCATTTGCCTTCCGGTCATCCGGTATGACCTGCTTATAGTTTGGAAATTCACGTCCTCCACCCAGAGCATCTCGCGAACCCTCGCCGTAGCCCACCCCTTGTTTCACGTCATTCGATACTGGTATCAACGCCATCCTGTGGCCGTCCGTTGAAATCATGTACTGCTCGCCCTCGAAACGGTCTACTATGGACTGCTGAAGATTTAGTCGGAATTCGTCTGTAGATTGAAAATTTCTTGCCCGCTTGTGAGCGGCCTCTCCGCTCTTGTGCTCTTTTCTTTTCACATCAGCCAGGGCTAGTGGGCGGCTGATGACGCCTTTCACGGACGCTGCTTCGGTGAGCTTCTCGACCTTCGCCCGCCTGTTAGCCTCTCGTTTCGCCTTGTTTCGTCGGCTCCAGATAGGCATACCAGAGTTACCTTCCTCGCGCACTTCGTCTGCGACTTTCTTGAGAGCATCAAACGCTGGTTTTGATGACGATGAGGACAAATTGTCTGGGTCGAACCCGTCCAGCTTTCCACTCGCTTCCAATTCCATGACTTGGTCCATCAAGTACGAAGCCTGTGGCCCGGACATCTCGCCACCGATGGAGTGCCCGGTAGCTATGTTTGTCACTGTAACCCTTTTCGACTCAAGTTGCTTAGTGATGGCCCAGTCACCCTTGCCGTAGATGGTCCCATCGGTCAGTTTCTTTTCTCCACGGTGGACGATCTCAACCTTGCCCTTTTTCCCACGCTTTGCCTTGGGTGGACCTTTATCCGTGTACACACCTTGACCGAGGTATTCCCCGCCAGCGGCGATAATCTCATCGTGATTCGTGGCCTTGTCGGTGGTGCCAGAGCTTTTGTATCGGTTGTCGCCTCTCTCTTTGGCTACGCCAATGTCCTCGCCAGCGGGCTTCGGAGCTATTCCAAGTGGTGCCATGCCCTCCATCGCGGGAACTTGCGGAGTGACTGGCTTCTTTTCTTTCTGCTTTTTTTCGCTTTCTTTGGCCAACCCGCTCTCGCCATACTTGGACACTAGCTTGAGCTTGTTTTCCAAGTGGGCTTGCAATCGCTTTAATTTGCCTTTGATTCCTGTCGAATACCCGACACCAGTCCTAGTGACCACCGTGTCATCCTTTCTACTCGCTGCCTTCGCCTGTTCGATGGCGTGCTTTAGGTCTTTCTTTGACGTGGCTTTCAGTGCGTTTTTCGCGAATTCCGCGTATTGCCTGTTTAATTTTGCGCCGCCGTCAGACGAGGCCATTTGGCTCTTAAAATCAGCCCACTTTGAGCGTTCGTATTTGGCAGCGGGCTTCGGAGCCTCTTCTGTAGCGGCTGCGGGTGGCTTCTTGCCCTTGACCCGGTTCTCCCGAATCATCTCGTCCACAAATTCTTTCGGCAATTTCCCGTAGTTTTCAGCCGCCGTTGCGACCACGTTAAGAGCGTCTGAGATGCGAATGCCAGGAAGCAATTCCTGCGCTCTCTTGTATAGCTCTTTAATCGCTTCAGTGTCGCCCTTGTGATAGCCCGCGACCAAGCTCCTCAGACTTAGCTTCGAGTTCGCCTCCTGCTTCTTGGCGATCATCTTGTCGATGGCCTTGAGCATCTGGCGAAGAATATCTTTCTCCGACGGGCCTTTCTTTGGGGCTGGCTTTTTCTTTTCGGCGGTTTCTTTCTTGGGAGCCTTCTTCTCGCCCGGAGCCTTCTTCTCAGGTTTCGCTTCGAGTGCGTCTTTGATCTCGGAGCGCATCTCAATTAGCTCATCCAAATCGAAGTCGCGTACCATCGACTTAAACTCACCCATCAGCGCGTATGGATGCTTCTTAACGACACCCATCAACGTGCTTAGAAGGTTCCCAAAGCGGCCCTTCTTCTTCTTAGGTTTACCGTCTTCGGCGTAGGTGTACTCGTAGCGACCACCCTTGCCGCGTTTACGCTTGAGATACTTTGTGGGCTTTCCTTTCGCGAGGTCCGAGAAGGTGGTGGAGGCTTTTCTATAGCCACCCTTGTAGCCACCCTTTCCGTCCGGCTCCATGCCGGACAGGATGTTCTCCATGATGGCGTCGGTGTTTGCCTCGATGTAGACTTTCTCGGTGACACTAGACCCCTTCGGAATCCCACCCTTTTCACCTCGGTCTGCTCTTTCTCGCAGCATTTTATAGCGAGCTTTCGCGTGGTCTTTTGCCTTAATCTGCACCATTAAGCCCTGTTTCAGGCCAGCCATATAGCTCGTGTCTTTCTTATCTTTTTCGGACGTTTGCGGGATTGTCGTGCTAGACATCCCCTCCTTCAGGCCACGGTTGTAGTCTTTTTTGTTATGCCCCTCCGAGCTTAACTTATACTCAGGGTCCGGCTTGAACTTTTTACCACCCGACTTCCCACCGTCCTCTTTCCACGCAATTGTATGCTTGGCATCGGCCCACTTGCCGCCACGGGGTCCGATAAACGGACCCTTCCCCTTGCGGAGATCGTTGAGCCCACCATGAATTAGCGACGTAAAATCTGCCATAATTTATCCTTCTGTAAGCTCTTCAAGGTACCCGACCATGTCGCCAGCTACCTGCAATTCTGGGTATCCCGATGCGGTCATCATGCACGCATTAGCAAAGCTCTTGCGAGCTACGTTAGAGCATGTGTCGAGATCGTCTAACATCATCTCTGGGAACTCCGCAGGGATGTTGAAACCCTTCTTAATCGATGAAGCCAACGCTGTAGCCACGTCTGCTCGACTTGGACCACCTCGCATGATCGAAACGCTCTCTTCCAATGCGCCTTTTGTGAGGCTCACCACAAGCCGTGTGTTCTCATTGTCTGACTTAATCATCTTCTTTTCCTTCTTGGCACGATAGACGCCGTAGCCTTTCTTCATGTCCTTCACAAAGATCTCTACCTGCTCTTCGGTGTAATCCGGGTATGCGGCCTGAACAGCTTCTTTCGCGGACTTCCCGCTCTTCATTTCGGCCTGGACCTTGGCCATGTTTTTGACAATGTCCATTCCTTCGAGGCCCGAGAAAGACTTCTCAGCCTCTTCCTCTTTCATCCGCTTATACTCTTCCTCGCCACCAGCCGCCTCTTCGTCGAGCCGTTGTTGCAGCTTCTTGTCGCGCTTCTCGTCCTCGTCCTCTTCTTCGTCTGCGGCCTTTTTTAGGCCGTCAAACAAGGACATTTGCCCCTCGGACACCTCTTCTTCAGGTTCCTTCTCTTCCTTCTTTGGCTTCTTTGCAGCCTTGTAAATGTCGTTCAGGCTTTGAAAAGTCTTCATTGTGGGCTCCGAGTTGTTCAGTTCAAATTACTATGGAGTGGCTTTCAGTTCAACAAGTGTGTTTTTAACCGGGTTTTCGGTACAGCTTTCCGAGCTTGTCAAGAAGTGGCATAGCCTCTTCCATTCGCTTGCGCTCTGCATCGCCATCTGGGTCTTGGTCGAAATAATCGTCGTCGTCTGCGTTGTCGAGGTGCTCTTGAAAGCGTTCGCGCAAGATACCAATCGCGTGCCCTATCCCTTTCATGAAAGTCCAACCAAAATCAGGCGCTATGTTTGTGTCAGTTTGCAGCCGCCCGCCAACTCGCGCCATGTTTCCGTGATCCGACATTCTCACAACAACGGCCCGGTCCAACCGTCCTGATCCTCCCACCGCGCCGATGCCTGGAACTTTCAATTGTATGTACGCGCTGCCATACGATGCTCCACCTGAAAAATCAGTTTCGCCAACCTCTAGCCCCACCTTTTTGGCCCAAACCTTCATGGCGTCTATTTTTGCCGGTGCGTACCCGCCGTACGCGACATCGACCATGTCCGAAGCGTTTGCGTCATACCCAGCGTCATCGTGTTCGTTGTGGTCTTTAACGGCCTTGTTATACGCCTCTACCGCAGGCCCTTCTGCGCTCGCTCGCGCCTTCTTTCTCTTCTCCGAAGCCTCCCTTTTAAGCTGCCTCTTAGACTTTTCCTTCCACGCAATTGTATGCTTGGCGTCAGCCCACTTACCACCGCGAGGGCCGATGTAGGGACCGGATTTTGCTAATGACTTGCTTAGATTTCGATAAGCGTGGAGCATGTCTGCCCAATACGCTTTAGACTTGTTTACAGCCCCTGCCGCCCACTTGGGGTTCGTTTCTGCTTTTCCAAATACCGCTGCTGAAAAGGCTTCTGCCTCGTACTCGCTCCTGTTATCCATAGCGTATGCGCTTGGCATGTCAGAGTTAGACAGCGTGGTGAATACAGGCTCTCCCCACGGATCTAAGCCATCTTGCGGTACGCCTAAGTGCTTTTGCGCTATTTCGTTGTACTTTTTCGATCCAAGCGCGTTGAGTATTCGGCCAGCCAGTATATGGCCTAACTCGTGTACGATAATGCCCTTGATCGACCCATCTACCACCAGCCCTGCCGCCTCATCCCGTTGCTGTTTTAGCTTATTTACGTCCAGCCAAGTTGTGGGGTTGAGCTTGATTTTTTTACTGTCCTTAGTGGCGTGAGAATGGCCAAGATCATGATCTGCAATCACCACGCGGACATCTTGCAATTCTGGAAAAAGGCGGGTCACAAAAGTGACCGCCCCTGCTATTTCTGATTGAACCTCTGGCGGGAGTCTTGCTATTTCATGCCCCTTAGTCCTTGTTGTCTGTTTTTCCTTCCAGGCTATCGTATGCTTCGCGTCAGCCCACTTGCCACCGCGTGGACCGATAAAAGGCCCTGCCTTGTATAGATAGCCCTTGGCCTTTACAAGGTTCGCTAACTGCGAGAATGAATACGCCTTGTATACAAGCCCCCACTCATCATCGAACTCCATTCCCTCGGGGATGTGTTGCGTGTCGCATCTACAATTCGGGTGAACGGGCCAGATAGTAGCCTGCCACTGTGCGCGTTTTCGGCCTACATTTGTACCATTGTTTATGAGGTCGCTCGCCTTGAAAACCCGTGGCCTGCCATCTCGTGTCATGTGTACACGTCGGCAATCAGCGCACGCGCTTGGCTCAGGTATTCTGGCTATGAGCGCGTCTGGGCCGTCCCATTCGATGGCCTCCAACACACTGCCCTCATTGTACGCACCCTGAAGCTCCGTTCGCGCTATCCGCTCCCAATTGCGACTCCAGTCACCAGTCCTGTGTGCAAGGTTTGATGCGAGCTTTTGCGCTGTACTAGATCTCCACTTCGTGTTGTTGGCGGTGGCTGCCGCCGTCTCTTCCCGAATGATATCGACAACCTCTGCACGCTTATCTGCGTCTGTCTCGCGCTCTATTTGCTCTCCGTTCCACACTTCCGCAAGCGTTGTTTCTGCTTCTGCTGTGACAATGTTACCTAGCCCTCGAACAAACGATCCTGCACGCTCCCTTGCTTGCGTCCAAGAGTGCCTCTGTAGGTCGGTCAAAAAGTCCGGTGGGTCCGGTGGTTTAGGCCCACCACCTCCCGATCCGGTCGGAGGAGGAGGAGGTGGTGGTGGAAGGTCAGGCGTATCGCCACCGATAGGTGTCACCGAGGGGATAGTCGGGGGTGGTGAACTTACCGAAGGGGCATCTCTGATGATTTGCTTGGCCCACTTCTTTGCGGGCCATCGGTCTGCCTGTTTTCGCCTCCCAGGTTCCATCGACTGCTTTGCGGCACCAATCATCATGGCCATCATGAGCGGGCGAGCAGCCAATACGTCCAGCCCTGCACGGGCTAAAATTGGTACCGGGATATCAGGAAGTATCCCCATACTTCGCAACTCAGCGACCCTTTCCAGTGGAAGACCGAGGCTTTCTCCAAAAAGATCGTAGAGGAACCCATCGTGGTGCGCGGATACTATGTCATCTATTTTTGGTGGTAAGGACATTAGACGCCATCGCTGACACGCTTCGCGATGTCTTTGACCATCGCCTTCATGCGCTTCTCATAAGCCTTACGCATTAACTCAACCATCTCATCGACAGCGTCCACTCGGTGGTCGTGTGTCTTTACGGCCTTTTCCAAAACCTCGTGGCCATCACAAGTGTGCTTTTGGAACGAATTACCCACCCCCAACCCAGCAAGTTCTGAGAACTCGCTTATAGCCTGTTCCAATTTTTCTACCGCGTGGCGACTGTCAAGCTCTCCTGAAAAGGATTCTTTTACGATTACTTTCACTAGGTCACCTCGATAGTGACCGTTCGGAGCCCTTTTTCTGTTTTCTCTTCAAAGGAGTCACTATAGTCGCCTTTGCCGCCTTCTTTTTTTCGAGGCTCTGGCTTCTTCGGCTTGCCACTGGGCACTTCCTCTTCTCCCTTTTCCTCGTCATCTTCGCCTTCGTCGCCTTTAGAGTCATCAAAATATGACCCGTAGTCGCCTTCTTCCTCGCCGCCCTCTTCTTCTCCACCCGCCGTTGCAAACTGCACGTAAGTTGGATCTAAGACCATGTCAGCAACGCTGTCTTCGAGTGGCGGTAGGTCGTGTTCTGCGCGGATTTCGTTTACGGTTTTAAACGCTTTTACAGCCTTCGTGTCTAGCTCTACCTTTTCTGATTCAGAGTGAGCGTCGAAACCTACGAATTGAATCTCAAAATCCTCGTCTACCGGGTAAACAACCCACTGATTCATCCATCCCTGTACGGCACGAACGAGCGGCCTCAACCCACGCTCCTTCGACGCGACAATTCGCTCCTCCGGCCCTTTTTGCGAGAGTGAAGCCGCCTGCCCTTCGTTGCCATACACGAAGCCTAGCTCTGCCGCGTCCAGGCCGTACACGCTACACAAGACTTTAAGGAGGAAAGACATCCAGTTGGAGTATTCCATTTCCTTGTTCGATTGGCTCATTGACACGTTTGAGATTTCTTCCTTCATCTCTGGGTCAAGCTGGATAATCGGTGTTCTCTTCGCATTGCGAACCCCGGAAACCATTGCGTAAAACTGTCGCCTGAAAGCCGCAAACACCTCTTTCGACATCCCAGACTTCACTGTCAGAATCGAATTCGCGTGAACTCCATGAGTGAAGTTGTTTGAGTTGTATTCAGCCGCATTCAAGAGGTTTGTTATGATCCTCATCGACTCTTCCAACTCTGGATAGCCGTAGCCGTTTACTCTCATCCAAGTCCTGGGTCTTCTAATCCCCCAAGCCATCTCCTGCCTTCCGAATTCAGCTACCTGCTTATTGCCTAGAACCTGAACGAAAGCATCCTTATCGTTGCTGTCAAGACCTGCTGCCCCGCCCTTGCGCTTGGCGTCCTTTGGGATAGCTCTTCTGATTGTCATCGCATCCACAGCGCAGAAAGCTCCGGGCTTACCGGCCTTGTTGTAAACAACCTCGAAGTTCGCTTGATCATAGGTGAGCGAATCTCGAACAATCTTCCGCATGAAACCCTCGAAACCTTGGGGTTCGTACTTGTAGCCACCACATGTCTGTATGAGCGTCTGTATTTCCTTAATCTGATTTTCCGCTGCTGTCGTCGCCTTGGCTTTTTTGTCGCGCATCGCGATCTTAAATCCAAGGCCGTAGCGCGACATTTGTGGCATCGCGAATTCAGCTAACTGGTTTGTTCTAAGCTGTATAATGGCACCTATAATGGGCACCCGGCTCATAACCATAAGTGTGTTGTAATTGACCCCTAGCGTACCTTGGTGCTCCGCTACTTCAGGCCCGCCGTACAGACCTGTCCGTAGCTCGTTTGGGTCGAAGCTCCAAGCCTTTGACTTGTTCACAACCTCGGCTTTGCGTGCTTTTTCCAGATCAATAACGTCTGGCGCAACGATGTTTTTTAACCAACCCATGCTTAGTTCCCGTAGTTCGTACCAATATAGTAAACCGAAGCCCCGCCTATGACCACCCCTAATCCCAACATCAGCCACGGGTTCTTATACCACGGCTCCGGCTTCAGGCCCGCAGCATCTTCAGCAATGTCGATTAGTTGGCCGATCTTCCCGTCGCACAATGTCTCCAGTTTCGAGATGTGCTGGCGACAAGTAGCAGACCGACCGCTATGGTAATCCACATCTGCAACACACTTCGGTAGATCTACAGACACGCACTCCACAGCCTGTACTGAGTGCGTAGGGCTCCAAAGCACACCGTCGCACGGTGTTACGACGCCAGCCTCGATTCCGACCGCCTGAGTGCAAACCTGTGCTTTTAGAGAGGTTTGCCCAACTAGAACCATAACAAGCATCAGCGCAACCGACCGCATCATTTCCCCTTAAAAGCCTTGTTTACGATCCCAGCAACCGCATCAACACCCTCGTTTTGCGCCTTCCGAATGACCCGCCTCGAACGCTCTAGCTCGATATGCCGCCGCTCCCTCTTCAGTGCCAGCGCATTTAGCTTTGATAGCTGGTCTGATCGCAATTTTGCACGCTCTCGATTGTAGCTGTTCTCTACGTTGCGAATTTGCTGTGTCACAATAAGCCGTTGCTGGAGCAGCCACATACGCTTGAGTGCCACCCATACAATCACAAGTAAGAGCGCAACCGCCCCGATTAGCCACTTAACAATAGGGACACCCAAAGCTTTGTTTAACCAACTGGGTATCATTACTTGTCCGAAGGTGCAGCCGCTTTAATCTTCTTCTTCACAACCGCTACGATTGATGTAGAGAGGACGCCCGCACCGCAACCAGTAGCTACTGCAAAATGCGCTTCGGCTGGACCGAACGAGTCCTGCAAGTAGAACCCCGCAACACCACCGAAAACAATACAAAGCAATCTTATCAGACTGAGGTACCACCAAGGTTTTTCCATCTTGCGGACCCGAAACAGATCTTGGCAGAACGACTTAATCACCTGAGTGCAGCCGTAGGCAATGACTGCACATGTCGCACCAATAATTGCGATAGAAGCAATGTCATTCGCATCTGGCTTTGCCGGAGCCGCAACAGGCACCGACGGCGCAGCGGTTACGTGAATAGTCTGCTCCAGCGTCGGGACATCGCCTTCAGCGGAGATGTTATTAGTCTTTGTGATAGTTACGCTCATGCGCCTTCTCCTTTTTTCATTTCTACAACTGTTTCCACCCGCGTCACACGGGTTCGTGTCCTGTTCAATTGCTCCCAAAGATTCGCTCTTCCCTCGCGAGCAGCTTTGATTTCATCCCGAACGTGCCGAAGGTCAACCTCAATGTTGTCCAGCTTTGTTTCGACTGTGCGTGAGTGAGTCTCCTGTGACCCCTGTATCCTCTGGATACGGGTGGATAGGTGCCATACGGCTGGCAGTATCACTCCCGCGATAGCCGCGAAAAGCGTCACCATTTGCTGCATGTCTTCACTCAATTCCAATGCTCTCCGAACACAAAGTCTTTTACGACATTCCAATAAACGAACTCTTTGCACTTCTCGACTGGGTAAACCTTTAAAAGCTCTTGCCCGAATGTGGTCTTACCATGAATCAATCCGTCCTCCCACTGAAAATGCCACCACTCTGCGCCACCAAAACTGCCTCCCCTGAAGAATGATGAGCGAGCACTGATGTTGTAGAACCCGTGCTTGGCGCAGAGGTCTGTGAAGTTGAACGCACGGGCTGTCACCGGCTTTGTGTGTATTTGTGTGTATTTTCTGCCCTTGGCGTTCTTTCCTCTCGTCACGTAGACCGCATCTAGTGAAACTGGGGGAACATCCATGCTCTCAGTCCTGCACCAGACAACCCACTTTCTTCCGCGAGGGTCCGTCGTATCCTTCGTTATTATGAATGGGTCTTTCTCAGGCTTCACCATGCCTGAGTAAATTGACATATCGAAGGCTCTACCGAGGTAGTGCATACTGCACTTTGAACGCGACGGGCTTGCCTTGCTTGAAAGCGACCGCCTGCCACCAGCAGAGGTGATTACCCCGCCCAAACTCTTCACCTCTTTGTGTAGCTGCTTGTAAGCATCCGCAACGCCTCCCTCGCGAAGAGTGGTTCGTGAGTATCCCGCATAACCCTCAACCGTGTCGGCTGGGCATCGAACCCATCTTAGTAGCTTGTCTGGAACCGCGTGGACCGACTTCTTTGGTTGCTCCATCGCAACTCTAAGCTCACCAATGCCAGCTTCCTTCAAAGATGCGTTGAAAGCCTCGCGTGTTATTGGCCCAAAAACCCCGTCGGACAAAATGTGTGCTTTTGTCTGGAATTCTGCCACTGCCTGTTCTGTTAGCCCGCCGTATATTCCATCGGCCTGTCCTGGGTGGTATCCGAGCCTTGCAAGCCCTAGCTGCAACTCCGAAACCAAGCGACCCTTGCTTCCCCGCTTGATCATCTTTCACTCCTATTCGTAAGACCCTGCCTGAAGGTCGTTTATGGCCCCGCCTCCGGTAGGGTCTTGGCCGTCTACCGAAAGCACTCCACTCCATTCTATCACCAATTCGCCTGTTTCGCTTACGGTGGCTGTTAGGTTGTCAAAGCCGCTTATGGCGTCCGCTAGTGCGTTATCCGAGTCAGCCGCTAAAACCTCTAATGCGCCTAGCTGCTCTCCGTTAATTTCGAGGTCGCCATCATTGAAAAATCCTGGGCTGACTAAGCCTAAATTAAGCGTTGGCATGACTATCTGCACCTTTGAATATATGCGTGTGAGTTCAGTGCTGTTAGCGCACCGCTATCTACCGTGATGGTAAACACAAATAGCTTTCCCGCCGCCGCGTGCGTGAGGTAGTCAGCGTTGTCGGGTGAGAAAACGAACCGGGCAATTTGCTTCATGTAAGACCCGCTTGAGCCCGTGACGGTAACATTAGCGTCGGACTCCCATGCTGTACTAAAGGCCGTCGCATTCCCTGTACCAGTGATATCAAAGTCTGCGTCGGAGTCGTTTGCTTTCTGGATGTGGCCGGTCGCCGTGATGTTTCCAGAGGTAGCGTTGTTTCTAAACGGGATGTTTAGGTGAATCCGGTCGTTGGCTGTCAGATCTTCTGGAAGGTGAAACGGTATAACCACATTAGGCTTCGGACCCAAGTAGTTGCAGAACAAAAGTGGTATAACGTCGTCGTCGCGCTTGTACGTCATTATGGACCCCCAACATTTTTTTCTACCCAGGCCAATAGCCCGTGCATGTACACCGTTCCCGAGCCTGACTCCGAAGGGCTCACCCACGAGCGCATTGCAGTGTGGTTTGCGCTGGCGGTAACAAGGTCTGCGTTCACACGAGTCGTTATCTGCATTACAGGGTATTTAGCCTCGTTGGCTGTATCGCTTGGGTTTAGGATGTATGTTTCTTTCAGATCATCTGCGGAATAGCTAGTGTTCGCAGTGGCAAAGTAAAGTTTGAACCCTCTGTTGACATCATCCGGCTCTTTAATACCAACACGAACGTGAATCACGTCTCGCGTTGTTAATCCGAGCGGTAAACCAAAGTACCACAGGCTGCTTGGCGAGGACTCGTCGGAGCCACAAGATTTGGTCCAACCACCAGAGACAGGGTCTGTGGTCCCATTCGACCGTTTGTATTGCAGGAATGGGATGCAATATCGGTGCTTGTAGGTCATCAGCCTCTCCGAAGAAACATGGTGAACCCGTATACCGTCGAAAGCCCCTCGCTGGTGTTTGCGTTGTAGTGGTCCACCCGAGAAAGGTGTGCGTCGGCTGCGCTACCACCAGAGCCCGAGCCTGTGCAGTAATCGCGTAGGTCGGTGCTAACTGCTTTTTCGGCTGTGTATCGTGTGCAATCGGCTACACGGAATGCCATAGACGAGCCCTTGTTGTACTCCCAGGCCGTGCTGTGTGAATTGCCAGCCTCGTCTGCTATCTCTACCTTGTACCCAGGGTCGTCACCGTCTGTCTGGATTGTACCCGCCCACATCATCACAATGTAATCGCGAGTAGTCATATCCTTTGGCATGGCTACCGTCGCAATGTGCATCTGATTCGCGCCGTTGTTGAACGTGTCACGCCCCGCGCCCAGCCCAGGCGCGTAGTTGCGCTGGTGAAAAATAGGTTCAAGTATTCCTAGTCCTACGGTCATAGTGCCACCTACAAGATGAAGTATTGGTAAACGCCCGACGAAACCTCGTATTGGGTGAGAGTGACGGAGCCATAGTCTTGGTTAATGACGACGTTGGCTGTCGACCCGTCAATCCGGTCGTTTGTTGTGTCTACAAGCGCGATGGATATATTGTTCGCAGAAGCATTTCCATCCTGATCTTTGATGTGCCAAACCTGCCCGTCAGCTAAGTCTGAGCTTGGTAGGTTTACCTGATATGCGCCTGCACTGGTGTCCACAAGGATAACGCCGTGGCTTGTTGTTAGTTCTAGTGGGCTGTTGCCGGATGCGAGGATTGTGATTGCTTTCTCTTGAGCACCGCCACCACCTGAGGCATCAGACCAAACAACCTTCGTGTTGCTGTTGTCCCATGTAAGGACCTGGGCATCACTTGGTGTGTCTTGACCAATCTTTGTTACATCACCCGAAGAGTTAATCGTAAGCCCAGTGTTGGTTCCATGCGCCGTTCCGTGCCCAATCTCTAAGGTGTCGGTCCCGTCGTCAATACCAATTCGGTAGTCTTGAGCGTGACCGTCGAAGATAATCATAGAGTCTGCTTCAGTGGCAGAACCAATCGTTAAACCTGCTCCTACGATTTCAACAGGCGTCAATACTGCCCCTGCGGTACGCAGCTTAAACGCAATCTTACCATCTTCAGAGCCATTAGAAACATCCGGGGATGTTGCTACGATCTTCGCCATCATAGTGGACGAGCCGCCGTCGTCGTTGCCGTTAAAGACAATCTCGCCAATCTCATCGTTGTCAGCAGGAGAGGCGCTAGCATGATTCAAGAGAAGCGTTGGTGGGTTCGCACCAGCGTTTGTTGACACAATCTCAACCAGCGGCTTGTCATCTGTAGAGCTAGAGATTACTACGCTCGGCGAATCAATGGTCAGTGTTGTAGATGCGTTGATGTCAACCGTTGGCGCTGTCATATCCAGCGTTGTCCCAGCGTTCACCTCAAGGTGTCCGTTAGCAGACGCAAAGATTTCTTCACCACCACCAACGTCGTGGAACTTGAGCTTCGTAGTAAGAAGCAGGGCAAGCTCGTCTTCGGATGCGTCGTAGAGCACACCTTCGCTTGCGGTGGCACTAAAGAGCCTTACGTCTACTCCAGTATCATCAACGCCGAATGTTGCGTCGCCTGTAATCAAAGATGTTCCGGCTACAGTAAGAGTGTGTGTTGGGGCATCTGTATTGATACCCAAAAGAGATCCGGCTTTACCATATATGAGATTGTCACCAGCATTTTCTTCAATTTGTATAACGTCGCCTGTAGTCGAAAGAGCATCTCTAAGGTAGAAGGCGTTATTGCTTCCTCGATGACCCATTTGCCAATAGAGGCTTCCTTCTCTAAATTCTATTGCAGAGTTTGCTCCTGATAATGCCTCTAACGAAATTAAACAGTTGCTACTTGCGTTATGGAATGTTCCATCTCCGTTAACTGTAAGGTCGGTGGTAACTGATAAGTCACCGGCAACTGTTGTTGTGGATGCTGCACCGGCAGCGATTGTTACGTCAATCTGACCATCAGTTGCGTGCTCACCCTCTAGGGTTAAGCCGGTCGTCATAGCTGTATTTGTACCATCGCTCTCAGCAACCTGAAGCTCTAATTTGCCTGCTTCGTCAGTTTCGTCGGATTCACTAATCGACGCTACAATGCCGGCAAACTGTGTATTATTATTTCCTTCATCTTCGCCATAGAATGTGATCTGACCCAGAACCTCGCCGTCTTCTGTATCAGCAGCGTCTTTCAAGAACTGTAATTCACTTGAAGATGTCTTGGTTGTGTGCGTTGTTTTTAAGGTAAGCACTGGCTTACCAGCAGCACTGTCGGCAACTGTCACTGCTGGTCCGTCAATAGTTACTGCTGTTGAGGCGTTCATATCCACTGTCGGCGCAGTCATGTCCAGCGTCGTACCAGCGTTCACCTCAAGGTGTCCGTCTGCTGAAGCAAAAATTTCCTCGCCACCACCTACATCATGAAACTTCAGCTTGGTTGTGAGTAACAAAGCAAGCTCGTCCTCGGAGGCGTCATAGAGCACACCCTCGGAAGCTGTCGCGCTAAACATACGCACGTCTACGCCCGTATCGTCCACACCGAAAGTCACGTCACCTGTCGTGGCTAACGTGCCAGTGATCTCAAGGGGCTTGTTCATTTCCCATTGAGTGCCAGTGTGGTCATAAAGTATCGTGGCGCTCGCGCCGTCAACCGAGATACCTGCACCATCAGCAGCAGCGGAATCCGCAGCGCCGGACGCAATAACGACTACCTTGTCGTCTACGGTAAGCGTGGTTGAGTTGATCGTCGTGGTCGTTCCGTCAACGGTCAAATTACCGGTCACGGTCAGGTTGTCGTTGACGGTCGTTTCGGAGGTTGAATGTCCAATACTGATCGCCGTTCCGCTCGTGGTTCCCAACGAAATGCTCGCGACCCCTGAACCGGAATTTACAGCGTCAATGGTCAACGCCTTGGCGCTACTGCTGTTAGCGGTCATCGTAAGGTTAGTCGTATCGGTCCCGTCGATAGAAACGGTTGTTCCGTCTATCGTGACCCCGGTCGTAGCGTTGATGTCTACGTTCGCAGCCGAGGTTATATCAACCTCTCCCGAATTCGACGAAGTCACGGTCACGCCAGTGTGGCCGTCTACTGTCACAGTGCTCGCGTTGGAGTCAATAACGACAGCACCGCTGCTTGTCGCAACACTTACCGCCGCATCACCGGCTGTAATGTCATCTGCCGCAGTGGACCCACCGCTCGCAGCGACTATCGACGAGCCAGTGGTGATCTGAATGTCATTTCCCGCGTCTGTGGTGAAATACAATTCATTCGGTGTAGCTGTCTTGACCCACAACTGCCCGTAGGCGGCTGTGTCTGAATCAGCCGCCGCCTGCTCCTTGATGGTAACCGCGCCCTCAACCGATAGCTGAGTCTTTGGTGCTACGCCAACACCAACGCTGCCTTCGACGTAGAGGCCGCTCGTTGGCGGTGTGTTGCTGTGAACATTGTTCCCGATGGAGACGCCGCCAGCGTCCATGTCAATGGCCATCTTGACGTTTCCGGTTCGCCCACCGTCCGCGAACAATATCTCGCCCGCAGCGTCTGAGAAGAAAACCAGATCGGTACCGTCCTTGTTGGCAATTCCGATATCAGCCGCGCCAAAGGTGATCTTGTTTTCGTTCGTGGTGGTTCTAAACGCCAGGGGTGTAGCCGCACCCCAGTCTGTGAGGTCGCTTGAAGCAAGCGTGATAACCCCAGTCCTGCCTGCTACGCTTTGAATGTTACCGAAAATACGGAGCCAGCGTCCAGCGGATGCGTCCGAACCAACATCCGTTGGGCGCACGATGTCGAAATCTTCCGACGTAGCCGTGCTGTCAGCATCCCACCGATACTGGATTCCAGAATCCTCCACGAGTCGAACTTCTTTATCTGTTCGTACCGTAAGCGCCTTCAGTGCTGCGAGAGTCTGAACACCCTCTTTAGAGCTAGTTGTTGATACAGAGGCCCGTATTACAGTTGCCATCTTTCGACTCTCCTAATTTTTTATTGTCCCATGCCGCCGAAGGCCACGAAGGAATTGCACACGACTGTCACGTTATCAGCCGATGTGGCCAACCCGTGCGTTGCTGACAGGGTCACCTTTATCTCCTCCCACGGACCAACATCAACGAGAAAAACGTCACCGTTGTCCATTGTTGTGGAGCCAGACAGACTAGCAAAGACATCTGAATTAACAGGTTTGAAGGTCAGCGAAATCTGGTCCGTCGCAATAGCGTGGGACGTGTTGCTCGCGTACACCTGTATCTGGTGATGGTCGAAGGTTTGGCTTGGGTTAAAGCCGAGGTTTCGTCTATTTAAATTAAAAACCTTCTCTTGGCCGTTAGTGGCCTGAAAGGTGAACTTCTTGTTTTTTTGCATCTGAGGCATGAGCTTCTACTCCGAGATTCTATTATGAAATTATGTCTAAAAACACACTCTGGTCAACGTCAATCGTCAAGGAAGGGTAGGTCGTCGAACCCGCCACCGAAATGAGAGAAGTCGTCTGCGCCAACAATATCCGTCTCTATTAGGTCGTCTCCCTGCGCGGCACGATACTGGAAGCCACCTTTGCGTAGCACGGTTTCAGCTATCCACATAGACATTACGATGTCGTCGTGTCGCTCCCTGCCAAGGCCGTGGAATTCCGCGATCACGTCCTTCATGATCTCCTTGTCGCGCAGGGTCTTGCTTGGGAAGTGAACCTTGCCGTTTTCAAAAAGCGCCGCCATCGACGGTACGCCTTCCCATGAGTCGGTTTTGTTTCGCCCCGTAATGTGTGCCTTTAGAGGTAAATCTGTGGTTTTCTGAAGTCCGAGGAAGTGGAGTTCGCCAAAGCTGTTCTTCTCAATAGCAATAGCTCGAACCTTTCCAGCAAAGCGTTCATGCTCTTTGATGATGGAGTTCCGCAATGTTCCTGGGGTGATACCTCGCTCCCGCCTCATTCCTAGAAGATACCGATTTCCCTTCGCATCTCGACCCCACGTCACGCCTACTGTGAAGTCCCTATCGCCCTCGTCTGCCTTTCTTTGATCTGTAACTAGCGCGAGATCCCAGCCTTGCACGATGTCTACGATGTCCACGTTTGGCGGGAACTCGTAAAGACTATAGTTCGACCCGTTCGCCATAGCGTCTTTCAGCCAAGCAAGCCTGAATTGGGCCGTCTCATCATCCACTACCTCGTTCTGCATCTCGCGAGCGAAAATCGTCGAACCCATCTTAATTCTCTGACGAATCATGTACTCGAACGGTCGCTGTTCAGGCCACAAAACCTTCGCCTCACCCTCCACCGAAACGCCTGTGAATATATCCTTGCCGTCGATTTCCTCGTACGTCGGCTCATACTTATCAGGCCATTGCATAATGGCTTTGTCGGTGATGATTTGCCACATGGGATTTTCATCCAAACGACCGTAAAGATCGTCGAAATGCTTTCGGGTACCAATGCAAAGCATGAGCCCACCCTGATTTAACATCGGTGTAAGCGTTCCCTCGAACCACTCTCTCGTGTGCTCGCGCACGCTACCCGAGCGCACCGAATTCTCGTCCTCCACGTCATCCAGAATAATAACATCGAAGTGACCACCTGTGATTGCGCCACGCATACCGACTGCTTCAATCGTTGGGTCAATAAGTGCCGCGCTGCGCGTGATTCGGATACGGCTCTTGTCCCACTCAACATCGCCAGAATCCCCACGCCAAGGCCCGAACCCGGTTTCAGGCTCACCGCACCAGTCATTCTGGACTCTTGCGCTCTCTAGCAGGGCCTTACACCTCGCCAAACGCTTCTTCGCCAAGTCAGCTTTGGAACCAATCCAAAGCACACGAATGTTCCGGTTCATGCAGATAAGCCAGAGCGTGAATGTAACTGCAAGCTCAGTCTTTCCATGCTTTCGAGGGGCCAGAAGCAGTAAAGACTGGTCATCCCGTGATGACTGACCCTTGCGATATGCGGTCGCTAGAATGTCCAACCACCTCTGCCTGTGTTCCGCGTAGGCCATGCCGCAATAGTATGTGTCAAAGTATATTAAAGAGGCCGTAGACATTCGCCTGCGACCTGCTGTCGTAGCTAGTATGTTGGCGGCCATATCACTGTGTTCGTTCGCAACCACTTGACAATCTTCCCCACGGGCTGTAAATTTGGCGTAACTACTACTATTTTATCGAGAGGACACCTTTATGACTAGCAATGAAATGAATCAGCCGGAGCTTGAGGGCCTGGAATGTACTGGTATAAACACACTTAACGGCATCGTGAGCGTCTGTGGTGGATATGATGAAGGCAACCTCTTCACCGTCCGTATCGAGCACCCAGGACCAAGCCTCAACCTGTCATCTGCCCAAGCACGTAACCTTGCCACGCACTTGATCAGAGCAGCAAGCGAGTTCGATGCTCGTGAGCGAACGGGGGGCTGTTATGGAAAGGCTTAAATGTAACCACTGTGGTGAATGGACGGTAAACCCTCACGCGAAGGAACCGTCGTTCTACACCCACAAGAGCCCATTCACTGGGCGCATAGTTTTTGACCCTATCGTCACCATTAGTTGCGCCGTTGTCGCAATAGGCACTGTCGCGCTGTTGCTCGGTTATTAACTTTTTTTCACAAACTTGTAGTAAAGTGCTTGACTACAGGCTTGGTAGGGCTTATAACTTATCGGGTGACGTTAATTTATTTGGAGAAAAAAATGAAAGTTAGAATCACAGACCTTGCGCCCGTCAACAGTGGCGAAGAAAACGTAACGTACATCGCGAATAGCGTTGATGATTGCCGCTACAAGTTCCACCGCTCACTATACGAGATGGTCGAGTCGATGGGCGGTGTATGGACGCTTGGCAAAGCCGTAGCCGAGCCAGTGGAGGTTAAGTAATGAATACGAACACAATAAGAACAGAGTCAGCGACCATTCCATGGCGAGCAAACCTTCCATACCCACGGCCCACGTGGATGCACAACGAGTGCGTCTGTGGCGGGTGGGGTAGCGTTCCTCTCGTGGAGGGTCTTACGGAGATGAAATGCCCAAAGGGCTGCGAACTGAGAGAGCCTACAAAGCCCAAATGGAAGCGTGCTCGCAAAGCGGAGGTAAAGTAATCATGGCTGCATCTACTTCTAAATCATTAGTCCCTCGACACCGAGGCCGCCGGGGCTCTTTCTGGGGTGACCCAGGTAAGGGCTCCCCCGGCTCCTCCTGCTCCCGCGCATCTATGGGCGCTGAAGAGCGTGCTATTGAGCGCGTTACCCGTCGCGAGGGTAAGGCAGAATGCCAATCTGGCGACTGCTCATGGGGTGCGATTGCGCGTGAATTGCAGGATGAAGACGAAAAAAATGAACTCGCTAATCGACTTGCTGCGGCTGAGTCGGCAGAGTTCGAGTTCTTTTTCTCAACTTTTATGTAATAAAGTACTTGACCGTGCCCCCAGGGCTATGCCTATAATCCTGAATGTGACGTTAGCAAATCTTGATTGGAGACAGAAAATGACTAAGATTCTCAAAAATACCATCGTTCGATTAAACGTAGCCAAGTGCTTCACCAACAAAGAGGGTGGCGAGCTTGAGTATCCCCTCGAAACCTATGGCAACGACATGGACGGAACAGTTCATTCCAGCCGACCTATTACGCAAGACGAGCGTAACGCTTGGTACGACAGCCCCCGCTCGCATGGACTGAACAGTGCTGGCGAGACACGGCTCGCGCCAAGGTCGGTGTCGGTTATGCTTCATCGCGACCGGACCTACACCGTGCTCCGCGCTCGCACCGCTGCTCAACTTGGCTACGGAAACAAGACCGGCGGCCTGACAAAGATTTTCTGCGCCGAGACAGGCGAAGAAACCTACGTGAAGACTGCCCTTATTGAGGCCGTTCCTGATGAGCCAAACACCTCACCGTTCACGGTCATTCGTGACATTTACGGCAACACCAAGCTGCTGAATTGCCAGAAATAAGGAGGCTGTGATGGTCACTAATAACCTTAAATCCTTCGACACCCAAGACCCCAGTTCCATACGTGAAGCCCAGAAGGTCTTAGCCAAGGTGGTTCTTCCGTGGGCACCCGATTCTTCTTATCCACCGAAATTCGTCCGAGTCAATGGGATGGGGAAGCAGGTCGCAATCGTGACCTCTTGGTTAGGCGGCTTCGGAGACGCGCACGGTGGAACCAATGGTTGGGGCTACAAAAGCTGCCCCGACGGCGATGGTCGCTGCACCAGCGGTATCGAAGACACAAAAGAAGCGGCGATGGCTGTGATCGACACTTTCCTCGCTGAACACTTTCCGAGCCTCACGGTTCTGCCCGCGATGGTGGCCCCTCGATCAGAAGCATGGGTCGATGAAAAAGAACAATGTCTTGCGTAAGGAGCACAACGATCATGACTGAAGATAAAATATGGGCAGACCGACTCATGTCAGAACACGACTACGACAGAGATAAGGCGGTCGCCAACATCCCAAAAAGCCTTACCTCGGATCTCCAATTTTATATAGCCGACAAGCTTAGGCTATCGATGAACCCGAGCACGGAGGCTAAGGGCGCAATGAGTAAAAGAGATGAGTTAATTAATCGGCTTGAAGGCCGGTACGCGGAGCGAGAGGCTCTTTCAAGGCAGCTAAAATATCGGCTCAACGTCGAAGAGCTTTTTAAAACGCTGGCTATCGATGTGCCCGAGGGTGAGCCAATCCGGTTCGATCCGGTTGGAGTGGCCGGTGACATCATCGCCATCAACTACAAGGGCCGCCGCTACGCGCTACCAGAGCGAGTGACCACAGAAGAGTGGTCTTTGCGCTTCGGGGTGTTAAAATACAAGTCGGATGGAGGTTAATCATGGCAGAAATAGTGTGCTTTAGTTGCGCGGCTCGCATCCCCGCTGGTAACGAGGTCTGCAAAGATTGTTACAAGATTACGGAGGATATGATGGCGCGTTCTAAATCGACTGAGGCTTTCCTCTATCGAGCCACTGGCTCGATAGACATAGTTCGACCCGTGGATGGCAAACACTTCGCCTTAGACGAGCTTCAGAGGCACGTAGGAGGCTATGTGGAGGTCAAGAAGTACGCACCTCGATGGGTGGCGGTCTTCAACGAGGATGGCAGGCTCAAAGAGCTTCCCCCGAACCTATCAGCATCCGACCGGGTCGGATTCGAGTTGGTTGGCGACGTACTCTTCGTACCTGAGAGGTGTATGCAATGATAATATTTATGGACGAAGACGGTACCGCAAAGATACCCAGTGACCTAACCACTGAGCAGCTTTGTGCTGCGATTGGACACACTTACGCAGAGCATCAAGAGGCAGTCTGGAAACTAACAGACGAAACAAAGGTGCTTGCAGAGAAGGTCCGTAAGCTCTATGACGAACTGGATGGATTCTCGGAGCTTATTTCAGAGCTTCAAAAACGAAACGAGGAATGAAGGCACGCAGCCCCGCCTATTTACGTTGGACTGTTGGGTGGGGCTGTTGCCTTCTGTAGGGGGATAGAATGAATGGACCGGAAGAGACGAGCGCGATTGATGATCGCGACCTGGCCGACCACTTCTAGGCCCTCGGATAGTCGGTGCCGTAGAGGGCATCAACCAGATACCCGATAGGTATAGCCTCTGGCTCGATGTTACCGATGATAACCTGCCAGTGAATCACCCACGTTGCCGAGTCCCAGATTTGGGTCACGGGGTGTTACTCAAAGCTTTTAGCTGGCTTCGGCGCTTTGCACGCTTCGATTGCTTTCTACGCTTGCGCTCGACTACGTCGCGTTCTGCCTTCGGCCTTTGGCGAAGAGGTCTGTTGATCGTGTGCAAGACCTCTATTGTTTCTGTGAGGTCATCTTCGAGCAAGGCAACCCGCGTCGTCATATCTTGCATCCAGTTCCAGCCACCGATTATGGCGGCCACAATGAGTGCGACGATGATTCCTTGCACTCGGTTTCCAAGGTTTGCTTCCATGTTTATTTCCAGACCGTTAAGCAATGAAGGACTGCGACCCAAAGGCACATGCTGTAGAATTCGAGAACTTCCATTGTTGCTCCATCGAGTGCCCACGGAGGGTACCCGCGTAGACCCAGACTGTCTATAAAATATAAGCCAGAAAATGTGCTTAAAAACACACTTCTACGAATCTCTTTTTAACTTAAAGTGCATCAACGATTCTCGCTCTCTAGTTAGAAGATCGCGCTGAAGCTCTGAAACCTTCTGCTCTAGCCTCTCGCGTTCCGCACGATGATCTTCACGCATTGCGCCGATTGCAGCGTCGTGTCGGTCACTAATCATCTTTGTGCGCTCGTCGAAGAACTCGGTGTTACGCTTTAGTCCTGCGTGAAAGTCACCAACCGAACGGTCCAGCCGCTTCTGCATTCCGAGATGCTGCCACACCAAAAACCCAGCGAAGATTCCCAGTGCGCCAAAGTCCAATAGCTCTTTTAGCAAGTCTTGGCTCATACTCGAATTCTACAAGAGGTGAGCCCGCAAGTCACCAAAATGTACGCATACCCTCGAAGGCCGGGGCCTCTTTGGGCAATGCGACTGACTCACTAGCGTTCCAACCAGAAATGGACCTTGAAGGAGTGAGTTAGATACCTCTGGCCAGCCCACACAAGGACGAGTGCAAGCTTAAACCGGGTGGACAATACGAATCACAGCTACCCAGTCCGGTCAACCAGTCGTAGCAAGCCTTTTCGCCTAATCTGTGTCGAGGACAACGACGTTGTCACTCATGGCTCTCGCTACTGCGGTACCCAGGCTGTCTAGCACGTTGTCTGGTATCTTGTCGAGTAGCCTCATGTCGGCTTGGTTTATGTTGTTTTGCTGCATGTTGATTTCTGTGCTTATAGCCTGGATATTAACTTTATTCAGACCAAGCAATTCCGACTGCTGCTTGATGCTTGCCAGCACCAACCCCATCCAGCCCCTTCTTTCTCTGGCCTGAGTTTCATCAATCAATAAATTGGCGAAGGTCCAAGCGTCTCTTTGAACCTCCCTTGCCTCTGCTATCAGTCGCGCTCGCTCGGCCTCTAATCGTTCCGGCTCTACACTCTGGCTCCACTCAGCATGTATGTCTACGAGCCACCTGTTCATGGTGTTCCGGTCCACGCCCATATTTTTGCAGCATTCATGTGCGGTGGCACCTCGGAGAATTGCGGTCTTCGCCTGCGACTTCAGAATCTCAACCTCGGCGGCTGTTCTTCGGCCTGTGTTCCGCTTCTGAACTACCTTCTTCTTTCGCTTCGCTGGTGTCTTCTTAACAGCCATCTTCAATGTACTCCCACCCGCTACATGGGTTCTGAATGCCCGTGCACCACATATACTCTTCGTCCCAAACACAACACACCCGCTGATCCGGCTCCATGAACCCAGGTCTGTCACACCAATCTGCGGTATCGATTGGATAAGGGGCTGTGAGGTCCATCAAAAAACTGCACGCGATATCCATTGGCTCTTCTTTGTGCGCGGATACGCAACAGTCTGGACAAGTTTCGCACTTATGCATAACGTAAGCATCGTGCCAAGAAGTGTGCGAATAGCTCGAATTTACAGCCGACACCCCAAGAATTGCGGCCAAAAGCGCAACTTTTTTTACGATTGCGAAAGAATCCTTTCCAACCATCAGCCGACTCCCAACATCTTCGAGCCACCACTCTCCAAGGCTGTAGCTGTAGCAGCAGCAGCCGATGTCTTATACGACTGGCGAAAAGCTGACATGAGCGCACGGTCACCTGACCTGCTTTCACATATCCTCTCCCAACCACCAACAGACTTAATGGCCCTCGACTTTGCGCGAGCGCGGATTGGATTCGTATCCAAGTCTTTAAGCGACGGGTGCTTGTAGTGGTGGAAGCGACCAACCAAAGACAGCACTTCACTAAAAGCATCTGCTGAGTCATCTATTATCGACAGACTCACGCGAGGTACCAACGACCTCAACTTTGCGGGCACCGGGAACCAAGGCTCCATCGATGTTTTAATAAAAGCTCGCACCGCCGAATTCAACTCGTGGTCTTCGATGTCTGAAAGCGCATCAGACCAAACAGCGATGAAGGCAGTCTGACCTTCTTGATCGTTCATATCTATGCCCGCAGGAGGTCTAAACCCGGCTGCAATTAGGCGTGTTATCGCGGAAGCTATGGTTCTAGGGTTAGCCATTTTCACTCTCCTGCATCTCAGTTACTCGGTCGGCAGCGTTCATAAGCGATTGATAAGCTGCCCCCAGTCTACCAGAAGAAGAAGGAAATTGGGAGACACTATTCTTGCGGTCCAAAATAGCCTCCTCTGTATCTAGCCTCGCCCAATACTCAAGATGTGGCCTCCAATCCCACGTAACATAGCCTCTACACGCCTGAAAGTACCTCTCGAACCATTCTGTACCCGAAACATCCAAAACCTCGCATACAGAGGATTTGTGGCGTTTCCACTGGGCACGCAACTCTCGGATGACTTTATGCTCACGCTTACCCCTGGGTGGACGCTCGCGCTTACGCATCACGACCCACCCCTCGACCTTCGCTACAGAGTTGTACGCTTCGCGTATCTCTTCAAATGGAAAACCCGGCCAATCATCTTCAGCCGAAGGTTCCCCCTGCAAGGGGGTTAGGGGGTTTTGTTCTAATTCTCTTAATTGAATCTCTTGACTCCTATTAATTCGAGAACCACCCGTATGGACATCCGCAGGTCCACCCGTATGGTTTTCGAGGGCCTCGATTTCAGGCAACTCATTCTGCTCTGGAGTACCACCCGTATGGTACTCGATAGGAGTACCACCCGTGGGGCTCTCGATTGGAGGTCCACCCGTGGGGTTTTCTTCTGGAGTGCCACCCTTGTGGACTTCGAGTGGAGTACCATCCCTATGGACCTCCACTTCAACCCGGCGCAATGCCGACAACGGCCTTAAAAGTCCGGGTTCAAACTCGTCTCTCCAGATGAACTGATAATTAAACGGCTTGTGTGCCCGTCGGTCACCCCTGTCTCTACTTTGAACTATGTAGCCCTTGCTGGTTAGCTCTTCGAGCCTCTTGCGTAGGGTTTTGATGTTCACGGCCATGTCTTCGGCTAGTTTGCGCTGCTTGGGGTACGCTGCACCGTTCTCCCCGGCATATTTAGCTAGTAACGCCCATAGCAACTTTGCGCCTGGGCTTAGGTCGTTAGCAGTTAGGATGACCATCGGGATGTGTGCCCCCTGAAACGCTCTCCAGGGCCGAAAAACACATACCTTTTCGCTGGTCATGGCTTACCTCATTTAGCTTGTAGTGATGGGCGGCGCGTCCCTTCCCACGCATACCGCCCATCACTCGTTTCTACGCTTGCTCTGCCACGTTGTCAAGCGGTTGTGAAAGTGCCTCGGAGGGCTCTGGAAGCTCTGCAAGGTCAGTCGGTGGGCACAGGTCTTTGGCGGCCTCCTCAACGGCATCGCTGTCCATTTCCATAAGCTCATCGGCATCGGCTTCGGCAATGGCCTCTTCCTCTTCGGTCTGGTTGGCGGCCTCGGTATCGCGCCGTTCAAGGTCACCCATGTAGCCCTCTTTGCTTGCGCTTTCGGCGGCTGCGGCAACGCGAGGGTCTTCCATGTAACCCTGCGAAATAGCGTGGTTTATCATCGTGTCGATACCGATTCGGGTAGCTGTAAGCACGATGGCGTTCAGTGTTATTTCACCGTCAACGAGTCCCGCTTCGGCCATTTTTTGGTAGATAGGAACAAGCTGTTGGGCTGCGTTTACGACTGCGGCCTCTTCTGGTGAAAGCTGGGGTCTTGGTGAAAGGTCAATTGGCTGGGTCATCTGTCATCTCCATAGCGATTGGCCCAAACTTGGGCCTGGGTAGTAGTAGTGTGTGAATAGGAATGATTTGGAATGTAAGGATTCTCGTTCTTAAAAATGTTACGTTCAGCATCGAAGTCAAGTGTGACGATTCCGGTTGGGCCATTGCGCTGCTTTGCTACAATAACTTCAGCCTTCCCTTTGTCCTGAGTATTCGGGTCGTAGACCTCATCTCGATACAGGAACATAACGGCGTCAGCATCCTGCTCGATTGAGCCAGACTCTCGCAGGTCCGAGAGTATAGGCCGCTTACTAGCCCTCCCGTCAACCTGACGATTAAGTTGAGCCAGCGCGATGATGGGGATGTCTAGCTCAAGAGCGATAGCCTTGATGGTCCGGCTCATATCAGCTACCGCCTGTTCTCGATTGCCAAAGCCTTTCCTGGGCATTACTAGCTGGAGGTAGTCGATGATAAGCATGTCACATTGGTTACGCATTTTCATTCGACGAGCGAACATCCTAAGCCCATCGATATTGATTCTGGTCTGGACTGAGATGTACAGCGGGAGAGGCTGGATATTCCTAGCGCCCTTCTCAAGTCTACCAACATCGTATTCGCTGATATCCCCTCGCCTAATGTTCTGCATAGACACACCCGACTCCATCGCCATGAGCCGGTCTGCCATCTGCTCTTCGGACATCTCAAGGGACACGAATGCGACAGATCTATCTTTTCGTGTTGCGTTAAGCGATAGGCTTAGGGCGAACGCGCTTTTTCCCATTCCCGGTCGAGCCGCCACTACAATGTAGTTTCCACCGTGAAATCCAAGAGTGAGTTCGTCTAACTTATCGTAACCGCTAGGAATTCCGATGCTGCTCTCTTCTCGTTCCAATGCTTCCTTCGTTTTAGCGAGGCGCTCGGTAACGATGTCGGCGGCTGGTCTGGCCTCGGGCTCATCCCGGTCCTCGACGGTCGTCAAGAGCGATTGGATCGCGGTTGCCGCAACGGAGTCCGGGGCCTCTTCGGTCCTAGCAGCCTTCGCAATTTTGTGTGCGTTTAGGATTAATTGTCTACGAAGCGAATGCGCTTTGATTATGTCTACATATTGTTCAGCGATGACTGGCACGCACGTATGGTCAAGTAGTTCCATCACGTATGTCGCACCACCGACAACATCGAGTTCATGTGCGAGGGTTAGCCGGTCGATAACCTCGGTAGCGTCTGGATTCCGACCGTCCTTCACTACCTTCTTGACGGCCTGCCAAATGACACCGTGTGCGGTCTTGAAAAAATCGTCTGGGGATATCTTCTCACCAATGAGAATGTATGTTTGAGGGTCTAATAATACTGTGCCTAAAATCGCCTGCTCAGCCTGTAGCGAATTTGGAAACGCTTTTGGGTCCATGTGTGTGTCCTTCCCTGAAAAAAAGAGGGCCTGCGCGGTTGTGACGTTCTTAGATTGGAGAACCCGCGCAGACCCCTTCGGTACCCCGCAACGGTTGACCCAGCGAAGTACACGTTAGATAAGCCAGCCGGTCGCTGGCGTCAAACTAAAACCTGTTTGCGAGTTCCTCAAGCGACATCGGCACGTCAAGGTTGTGCGAGAGGTCTTCTTGCGGCTGCATCTCTGGAAAAACACCCGGCGTGTGGACTTCCAATTCCTCAACCTCAAAGTGGTGATTCAGCAGGTCCATCCAGTACGTGAGGTTCTGGCCTTCGTCGGTTCGCATCCACTTCGGACCATTCAACTCTGTTGCCTCCCGAACCGTGTGAAAAACTCGACCCCAAAGATTCGCGAGGAGGTTGCGCGACTCAACTACAAGCTTCTCGTACTTTTCACGCTCAAGCTCAACTTCAACGTATCGATTCGCAATCACCCGATTGAACGCCTTTATCTCTTCGTTCAGGCTTCGTGCAGCAGCCGACATCTTCAGTGACAACTCTTCAACTGCGTTAATTTCTTCGTCTGTAAACTTCTTAATCATCACTAATCTCCTTGCAATTTCTTAACAAAATCAACGGCGGCCTCAATGTTCTTCGGGTCGCCTGAACAATTCTCATGAAGCCAATCTTCACCCGAAGACTCGGCCTTCTCGCTGCAACCGATCCAGTGGTAAAAGCTCACCACCACACCGGCTACATTATCCCAGGTCACGCGCTTGTAGTGCTCCCCCGGCTCGAAGAGAGAGTGGCAAACTGAGCACTCCCTCTTCGTCGAAAGGTCAGCAATCAAATGCTCGACATTCGCAGGGTCGTAGGCACAGGGTTTCATCGCTCGGCCTCAATCTCACAAATCCGCTCTTCGATAGAAGCACGGTCCTCTTCTTGAAGCTCCAATGCGATAACCTTGCTCGTGTTAGCATCTCGAATGACATACTCTTCGAGTTCAGCAGTCGCGCCTTCTCCCTGATAGCACTGCCCCGGAGGCCCGTAAGTGTAGCCAGCGTAGCCACCGTCGTAGCTGTACTTGGTCACCTCAACGACGACCTCCAACTCTTCACGGTCTGCATCCAAGATGTATGTTTCTATTTCGATAGTCATCTTAAACCTCCTTGCCCAAGCCCAGCACTGAACGCATCTGTGCATAACTCTGAATGCCAATGGCATCGACAAGGTCGCACATCTTTGAGATCGCAGTGCCGGGATACTCGTAAAGAGTCATCCCGGCAAGAAGTCGCGGGCCACCGTTGCCGTAGCGAGACTTCTTGTGTTTGCTCCATCGCTCGAAATGCCACTCGCCTTGCGTGCCCTCGTTGACCTCAAAGCCAGCGGCCCGAGCGTCTTCAATCAATTTTGCTTTTCGCTTAGTCATCTTTAATCTCCAATCAATTAACGTCACGTTCACAAAACTGCCATAAGAAGGTGGCGTTGTCAACACCTTGCAAGCGTTTTCAGTAACTTTATTTTCGAGTGGGGAGCAGTGCATCGAATTTAACCTCCCCCCTGCCCATGATAGTACGCAACGATCTCAATTTTCCAGGGGTCAATTCCGAACTCACGGCGAGCACCCTTGGCACGGTTGAAGGCGAACGCATATTCCATTCGCATAAAGTTAGCCTCCTTCGAGGTCTTGGCGGTGTCGAGTAGCTCTGGCTCCGCGTAAACCGGCTCGTCGAACGATGGCATAGCCTTGTACCCTTCCGTCACAGACTTTTCCCGACTCAACACCCTGTGGCCCCAGATTTCGTAGTGGCTCGGGTGTTCCTTGCCACCTTTATGGGCCTCGCAATACTTCGGGTGCCTGCCCTTGCCCTCCCAGTTGATGGGCGCATCGCAGGTAACTGAGGCTTCGCCAATAGTGTGTTTATACGTGCATTTAAATACTTTCATCTCGAATTCTCCTTCGTTATATACTCGACGGACCCGGTCTGTCCTGAGCGTCGAGCGAGTTTGTTGTTGGCGTACAGTCGAGCGATAGCCGCATCGACCTTTTTCTTGGGCAGGTCTGCGCCAAGCTGTTCTTTCGCTTGCTTTGCGCTGCGCCACCGCTGCAAGACCTCTAGCACCTCTAACTCCTCACGCGCTCTTGTGGAGCTTGAATCCACTGAACCCCACGCTAGGACCGCTCGGTATTGTGTGACGCGGCCCTTTCCTGCCAACCGCCCGCGTCGAGTCTCGACGCGACCAGTCTCTTCCAGGCCAGCTAGAATCGAGCGTAACTTTTGCGCGGGCGCACCGATGTTTGAGGCAGACCGGCTGTTTGCCTCAAACCAGTGACCGTTCATCGCCTCCAGAACAGCCCTCTCGCGGGCGGCGCGGTTTTTAACGCTGGTGTACCCTTCCCAAAAGTCGTTTGGGCGAACTGGGGGCGCTTTAGGGGCCTTTGGAGGTGTCTGTGTGATGAGCGGTAGCGGGTCTTCGCAAGCTGTAAGCTGCTCCAGCATCGTATCCCAAAAGTTTGCCAGGACATCGTCTAACAGCATCTCAGTTAAATCGGCGTACTCCTTTTCCGCAGCCTTCTTGGCCATGAGCAAGCGGCGCTCGATGGCCTTGATAGGCGCGGGCGCATCAGGCCACGGGTGAGGCTTCTCTTCGGTGAACTTGAAAACGGGTTTCTTAACCATGACTAACCTCCCACCGGGCCATAACCGGCCCGGTCTAATTTGTTCTGCAATCTGCTGATGCGTCCGCGCCTACGTTGCACGTTACCCGTGACCACGAGGTCAGTAGCGATAGCCAGCGCACGAAGCTCTAGCTTCACGTCCTCGCCAATCATCGCAGGCGACGGGATGCCGGGAAGCATATAATGCGGGTTACCCAGGGGCATCAGTCGGTCTAATAAGCTGCCCTCCACAATGCGCCCCTCGATGTCTGAAAGCATCTCCTCAACTGCACCGCCCTCGCTGGCGACTGCACGAAGGGTGTCGCGCATCATAGCGTCGAGGTGAGTGTACGAGTGCTTCTCGACGAAGGCGCGAGCGTTGGGTGTGTCCTCAACCAGAAGGGTCCGGTCGGAGTAGTCCCACTTGCTGTACTGTGTACAGCTAGGCCCGCTGTCGGTAACTTCGATTCTCGCATCCCGCAATGCCGCCTGGGCCTCCTCCTCTGTGGCGAAGCGAGCCTCGCCATAGAAGTCTCGGCCAAGGGCTGGCTGGTCTACAATCACGCGAACTTTAAATTGGACGGGGTAGCGCCGACCCGGTGTGGTGTTTAATGTGTTCATTAGGACACCTCCTTAGCGAGTGCGAGAACTTGATTCCACTCGGCTCTTTCCTCAGCGGTTGCTCCAGCCAGAAAGCGTTCGTTCCAATCGCTATCCAACTGATCACGCTCTTCCTTCGATGCCGTCGCTTGACGCCTTGCGGCATCGAAGACGTGCTTCATGACAACCTTTTGCGACACCTTGAACTCGCGAGGGATTTGCTTCGCGCAGCGCGACCCAACGAAGATGCCCCATTCAGCAGAGTCAGTGCCGAGTAGGCTTTTATCGAACTTCTCCAGGGTCACACTGCCGCTTCTTAGACGCTCTTCCCTCGATTCGTCTCCAGTCAACACGACGTGCGCGTTGTTTCGTTGCCAAATGCCGCGCCCGCAAAGCTCGCAATACACATCGGCTTCGCGCTGCTGTTTCGAGTGGGGGTTGAGTTTCGTTTCTGCGATTTTGAATGTGAAAGTCTCAGTCATTTTCTGTTCTCCAAATAAGTTATTAACGTCACCATACGATTTAGAGCATACGGCTGGTGGTGTTGTCAACTCCTTGCTAACACTTTTCTGAAAAAAAGTTGCGAAAGACTTACTGCGCCACTGTCATCGGCGGCAGATTTCTCTGATTGCACGCAGTTCGACTTTTTTCTTTGGTCGAATTACGTGGTTCTTCCTGCCGATCTTTAGCTTCATCGGGGCTATCACTACGTACCTGTGCTTGCGTCCGTTGTGGACCCGGTCAATGAAGCCTCCGCGCCAGCCTCGGTCATAGTAGAAGACGTAGTCACCCGCCTTGGGCACGTCTTCGACGATGGAGTACCACCGTCCTCGGATTTTCTTGCGATCTACCATAGACAAACTCCAATTGGTTTAACTGGAGCTTACCACGTTTCCCTAGTATTGTCAAGTGGTTGCGAACGGGTGCACTGGCTAGACCGCCTTCGATTTAGCTATTGCGACAGGGTTTTCAGCCTGTATCTCAGCCATCCGGCGATCTACCGCCTGGAGCATGTCCAGCTTGCTCTTTCGGTGTGTTGGTACGAGGTCCGCGCACGCTGCGCCCTCGGCTCGACCACGAAAGCGTCCAGCCAACAGGTAAGACCTCACGAACCGCGAGCGTGCCATTTCCTTCTGGACCCTGGACCAATCGCTTTCCAGCCCTCTCACAGCCTGCTTCGCAAGCCAAGAAACGGTGTCTGGGTCGTCTTGTAGCCTGAAAACGTCGATTTCCGCGCCTACAGACGCGGCGGCCTCATGAACCTTCGAGAAGCGCACCCTCGCGTCTGCCGGAACCCAGTAAAGGCCACCACCGGAGCGGAGCATAACGCAGCCCTCTTCTTCCATCAGGTTTAGAAGCGCGAATCGAAGGCACTCCATGTCGAACGACCCGGAAAGTGCTTTTAGGTGGGACTGGAACGCGCCGACCCGTGGATCATCGCGGTCACACGTAACCTCAAAGTTATCAGCTACCTTAAACTCCGTCCTTCGCGATTTGCTTTTCACCCGCTCCGTAACTGTGACCTTGGCGAGCATCCTTGACCGCCGGTCACGTACCAATTGTGTGCCTTTAGAAGGAAATACTCGCTTCGCGGCTAAATGAACACATCGCCAATCGGATATCGCGTGCATTTCACGACCAAGCAGGGTGCTCAAAACCTCGGTGTCAGCAAGGTCCATCGGTGGGCCTTCGTCAGGTATAGAGTAAGACAAGCATGAAAGGTGGTCTACGTTAGTCATTTGATTCTCCTAAATTACGACAAAAAAGATGAGCCACCGTACCGATAGCCTCTTCCTTTCAATTGCAGCAGCGGATTCACCGACCGCGTCTTGCGAAACCTCTGGTGGCTGGCCTTTCAGTAGCTCCACACGCGCTTCCGCGCTCGCGTGGTCTACAGTCGCAGACGAGTAGTACACGCCAGTGTAAAGTATGCCTACAAGAGCGATGACCGCACAGATTGAAGCCATGCGCTCAAAGAGTGTGCCCAAGCCAACATTTTCAGCGCGATAGGCTCGCGCACCAAGCAATATTAAAATAACTATAATCATGACGTTAAATTACATCCGGGGCGGTGGCATTGTCAACACATTGATTTTTTTTGACGCGGCGCGATTATCGGTTAGCGTAGAGCAATAACAACTCGTGGAGAATATGATGAAAAAGAAAATAATGGCATTAACGCTGGCAAAACTCGCAGAGCTTGTGGCAAGGTACCCCGCTAACGCAAAAGTGATTGATGTAATCGAAAAGGAGTCAAAATGAACGCACTGCTCTATTGCGCGATGTTGACGCAGTTTCTTCCGGCGTTGAACGAAAACGTCCGGCAAGAACGCGAGTCAACTTGCATTCTTTTAGTAAACGAGGCTGAACGCCAAGGCGAAGACCCCTTCCTTGTAACCGCGCTATCCTGGCACGAAAGCAGGATGCAATACCTCAACCGGCGTGGTGATGTTGTACGCAGCCACCGTGGTGCTGTGGGGCCACTTCAGGTCATTCCGAGAATCTGGTGTGAAAGCCGATCAACTCGCGATTGCGATCTGGTCGAGGCTGGCGTTCGTGCGTTAAATCGCTTTAGAAGCCGGTTTGAGAGGAAGCACGGATTGGAGTGGGCTATCTGCTCGTACAACTCTGGTCGATGCAAAGGTGAGCACACTAAGTCTTTTCGCTGGGCGAAGAGCGTTGTTCGCGCATCAAAAAAGTATCGGAGGTTGTGGAGACGGCACTCGAATCGTTGACCAAAAGTAGGTTTTTTGGCAGTGTAATGAGGCAGCTTACCTCACCGTTTCTCCCTTCCCAGAAGCGGTATTGTCTGTATAAGCCCCCCGAGACGGCGCACGGTTCGGGGGGCTTTTTTTATATGCTGATATCGCTCTCGACCTCATCACCCCAAACGCTCCACCCGCTCGAAGGCTCTCGTGCGAATAGCTCAACCTTATTTTGCGTCGGGAACATCTGCTCGATGCGTCTGCGAACCTCCTTCGGTTTTGCGCTATGGTCAGCCCTCGCAGATTCGACTAACTGTCTGATATTCCTGGCACCTCTTGGTTGAGGTATCTTCCCACGCTTTCCAATCAAGCAAATCTCGCACTGCGACATCGTGTAGAAGCCTGGATTTACTCGCAGTTTGTTCCAGACAAACCCAACGGTTGCCCACTTGAAGCCCCACGCCTTCAGCAGGTCAATAGCCTGATCAAGATGCGGGCTGGTAGCCCACATGAACAAAAGGCAGTCATTCGCACAGATTTCGCTTACAGGTAGCTTTTTAAGCTGTCCGAGGGTCAGTGTAGAGTAGTGCTCGATTGCGCCTCCAGAGGACACGCCCCCGGCACCTGTGTGCTGCTTTTGGCCTTTGTAGTCCCAAGGCGGGTCCGCGTACACGATATCGAACTTCATGCGATAACTCCTTTGTCCGCAAAAATCTCGTAGAATCGATCATACCTGTCACCCCAATATGCGAGGAGGCTAGGAAATGGAGCAGAAGCCTTGGCTCCCACAAATCTCAAACGCCCTTTCCAAAAGCACATACATGTAGCTTTCGAGACACGCTCTTGAAAAGCCTTGGTGTCTGTCCTGCTAGGCAAAAGCGCAATAATCTCAACACCCCTCTCGCCTTCCATCGATATCTTTTCGCACCACCGACGAAGGTCGTCGTAGGGTGGGTTTACAAAAACAGTACCGTACCCTCGCCAATCTCGAATTAGTCCGTCGTCGCGCTTCGTAAACCGCCGCATCGGTTTAACGAGGCATCCCTCTTCCCAGCAGGGGTCCAGGCCGACCATGTCGAACTTTTCGACTAAATCAATCACCACCTGTGGTGTGTGCCAATTCGTTTTAGCCGCTGGCATTATGTAAGCGCGTTGCTCACCCTGGTTCTCATTCTCACTCTCACTCTCGCTCATTGTCATCTTCCCTTCCTCGTAAAAGTTTATAGCCCCTGGAACCGGGACTCATTCGATCAATTCTTATCGATACACCGTTCCGCCTGTTCGCCTTGCCTTGCGCTGAGACAATAACTTCGCAGATGGCGTGCGTTGGCGTCACACCAACAACCTGAAGCAACCTGCCTTTGTTTCGCGAATCTAGGTCAGCCCAAATCTGACCGATCACAACGTCTACACTCATTTTCACACCTCAAACCGCAATTTCGTTATTACCTGTCCCGGCCTACCGCATATACCCAAATCGCCGTGACACCAAAATCTCTGTACTTCTAATGACTTGTAGTTAAACCACACCATCTTATTTGCACCGGCCACGGGTGGTCCAACGTCATCACCAACCTCAAACGTGATTCCGCAACGACGCATGAATTTTCGGTGGGCCACAAGGCTCCTCGCGATGGCGGCTGGGCTTACGTTGTGAGCGATGGCGGCAAAACCGAGTTGCCACGGCGTCTCAACGCCAACATTCATCACGTAACGTATGAAGGTAGCGACCCGTTGCTTTGTGGACCACTGGTTCGTCATCAAATACTTCAGTTCACCATCGACCTTGATCGAACAAAGGCCACCGACCGACCGGGCTATATGTAATCTCAAGTCATCATCAACATCTTCGTGGTCACAGACCGCTGCTAGGGTCGTCGCTAAAAAACCGCCGTCCCGCCTCATGGTTTCAAAAAACCACTCCCAGTCGTTCGACCGCAAAGCATTGCGAAGCCCCGCGCAATTTTCAAGCGGTGGCTCCTTGTATATTTTCGGCTCTAAAACGTGAGCGAAAAGAGGTGCATAGTTTTGCTTTTTAGTAGTTCGAGAAGGCTCCAAATTGACTGAGTAAAGCATCAGGTTACGCCAAAACTCATCAACTGTTTTTGGTTGTTCCATTGAATACCTCCAATACCAACGCTTCCAGCATTTTTGCGGGCGTGGTCTTTTGCGCGAGAGCACGTTTCTTTATCGACAATGCGTCGGCTTCCGGCAGGCGAAGCGTTATGGGCACAAGCCGTCCAGACGACTCTGTATTTATCGTGAAACTAACAGGCTGAGTAGCTCTGTAATGGCCACGCTGGTGTAGTGCGGTAGCGGCAAGACCTCCAGCGTATTCCTCTGAACCGTCTTTGCTCGGAATGTGAATTACGAGCGCGTCAAAGCTTATGCCCATCGCATCGCATATTCCCTTCAGGAAATGCGAGACCTCGCCAACCGATGCAAGCTCGCCAGAGTCCATTAAATGACTAATCGTCGCTTGAAGCGGCTCAAGCTTTCTTTTCATCAGGCCGGGAGACATCTTCCACCCCAATTTACGCGCTGATTGATTGCTCATGCGACCTCGCTTTTAGACGAACAGCGTCCCTCATCCACTCCGACAGAGACAGCCCACCAAGCGAGCTTTCGATCAAGCGATCATACTCGTCCTGGGGCATGTGAAAGCTCACTGTTTTGTACTTGCGCTGTGGGGATGCGGTAGAGAGTGTCACAACCACATCGGCACAACATAGCTCCAGAGCCTTTCTCCAAATTCGAGCGCACACGTTGTCACCAATTGCCTTGGTCGAGTCCTGCCAACGAATGGCAATATTGTCTATCGAATCATCAACATCGACATTCAAAGCCTTAAAATACGCATAAACGCACACTTTCATCTCGCTAGGGCTGGCCACCTGACCTTCCTCGTAAAGGTGGGTCATAACCCGCTGGACGTATGCCAGCGCACAGAAAAGCCCACACTCATCGACTAGCTCTCGCGCACACTCGGATGCTTGCTCTAATCCTGTTCTTCCCATTTCAAACTCTCTTCAATGTAATCAATGACTTTGGCTACCCGAAACTCTGGGGCCTTATCTAAATTCATGCTCTTGCGCCCGGTGGCCAGAATGGCTGAATATTCGGACCACGGGATTGCCCACAGCGACCCATCGATCACCCGTCTTACGAATACGATGGCCAACCCCCCGGCCTCCATCGTATTCGTAAGGTGGTCCACCTCTGCACCAGTGAACCGTCGGGCAGGGAGGCTGGGGCCTTTTTTAAGCTCCTTTGCCTCAACCACTACCGCTCTACCACCCTCTAAAGTGCCGACGTAATCAGCACCCGCGCTCGCGCTAAAGACTGCCAAGAACTTTCCTGCGCCGAGCGGTCTGAGAACCTTTATTGGCGTAGGTATTTTTCGTATCCAAGCGATACCTCGGACAGCCATGCTTTGGTGCGCGAGGTTAAGCATGTCTTCGGTTGCGCGACCTCGGTTTGCATAGTTTTTTATCATGAAATCGAAACCCGGCTATTCACTAGCTCAACTCGTGCATCGGCAGCCTCGATTACGTCTTGCTGGTGTGCGATGAATACAACCTGATCGAACCCCCCAATCTCCTGGGCCTTTCGCAACATCGCTATGTATTTCCCCGCGTTTTCGGCATCCAAAGCACCCGTGGTTTCGTCCCGCCAGAGCGTTTTCCACGGAGTCTTGAGTTCTTCGTTTCGGAAGAGGCTGATTGCGAGCCTGATCGCCTCATCGACGATGACTTTTTCTCCGCCCGAAAGGTTGGCAAGGTCCGAAGCATTACCACGAACGTGATCGATGACCTCGACTGAGAAGTTCTCGGTAAAACCTTTACCTGAAGTTTTGGCTTTGGAAGTAACGACATGAACCTCAAACCGCGCACCGTGGCTCGCTCGTAGAAGCTCATTTGCGATGGTTGAGACTCTTGGTCCGGCTGCGTCAATTTCCAAAGCCTGGACTCCAAAAGATCCAAGCCCCACTGCGAGAGCCTTCCACGCAGTCGATTCAATATGACTTTCTTTAGCTCTGGTTTCAGCTTCATCGAGCATCTTCTCCTCTTTTTCAAAACCGGCAAGAGCCAGCTTTAACTCGTTCAACACGTTACTAATACGCTCACGCTCAGAATTGAGACGCTTACGTTCATCTGCTTTCTGTTCACCGAAGCGTACGACCTCCATGCGCTTCGCGTAAATCACATCGTACTGCGCCCGCACAGCTTTGTATCGCTCATTTTCTGCTTCGACGGACGGCACTGCACCCAGAGCCTCAAGCGAAGCCTGTACGCTAGGAATTATCTGGCTAACTTTCGCAAGCTCACCTTCGAGCCTCGAAAGCTCGGCTTTGTCTTCGGCCCGCGAAGATTCAAGCTCGCTTGCACGTGTAGTGTACGATGCGTAATCGCGAAGATCATCACGCAAAACAGCTAACCGCTCCTCCATCGCAATAATCCCTTCGTCCGTCACTGGCTTCTCGCTAACACGAGCCCGTGCGACCGACAAAGCC
>Ga0208790_1000038_pt1 | contig 79502 bp, 102 predicted proteins | sample 10_taG_FD_184083 | JGI IMG/M metagenome (GOLD analysis project Ga0208790, IMG submission 184083) | Marine viral communities from the Subarctic Pacific Ocean - 10_ETSP_OMZ_AT15264 metaG (SPAdes) (version 2) | ecosystem: Environmental > Aquatic > Marine > Oceanic | place: Pacific Ocean... | reverse complement strand
TAGAGCTCGGAGTCTCCGAGGGAGTTCTCGTAGTATCAGGCGTCTGAGTCGGCTCATCAGAGACGAGCGGGCTAACAGTAGGATGTATTCTCGGTCCTCCCGTGGGTGAAGCGGTTGGTGTTTCCGTTGCCGGTGCGGATAGCGTCTCTGTAGGAGTATGAGTTGCCGTAGGCGAAGGCGTTTTAGTTGGGGTCTCTGTCGGTGTGTGTGTCTCTGTCGGCGTCTCTGTAGGCGTCGGAGTCTTTGTTGAAGACACTGTCGAGGTAGGCGTTTCCACTGGCTCCTCGGTCGGTATAATCGTTCTCGGTGGCCTTCTATATGGTTCAGATTGTGTCGGCGTAGCTGTTGCCGTAGCCGGAGGCGAAGGCGTCTCTGTAGGAGTGGGTGTTTTAGTCGACGTAGCAGGAGGCGTCGGAGTCTCCGTAGAGCTCGGAGTCTCCGAGGGAGTTCTCGTAGTATCAGGCGTCTGAGTCGGCTCATCAGAGACGAGCGGGCTAACAGTAGGATGTATTCTCGGTCCTCGCGTGGGCTCTGGACTAATTGTAGGCTGTGGACTAGGAGAAGGGGTAGAGCTAGCCCCAGCCGTTGGGCTGGGACTAGCAGTTACAGGACTCGTGGGGCTAACGGTAGCTGTCGGGCTATCGGTAGCAGTAGCTAATGGAGTCTCTGTAAATTCTAAAGTCGGTGAGGGAGTTCCAGTTTGTTCACATTCTTCACAAGTCTCAAACGCTTTCCAATTAGGATCTATTTCGGTTAACGAATCATATATAGTAAAATCTGTTAAAGCATCCCACCACGAAGAGTGAGGTGGTTCTAAATATGGGTCTAACGATCTTGATTTTCTTCCAACCCATCCTACGTTAAGTGGGGTATTTTTATATTGGGGGATTCCTAGAGAATCAGTTTCAACAACAAAAACATCCTGAGATCGATCAACCGCATGAAAAGCTCCTTCATAACATTTATCGTTGATTCTTAAAACTGGCTCTCCGTTGGTAATATCCCTATAATCCCTAGTAGCCAAAGTAGGATCAAGTAATACAGAAAAGAATTCTGACGTTAAGTCTAAGTTTAAATTCGGTCCCGTCGAATAACCTCCGGGCTTACAACCAACCATCGTAAATAAAGCGCCGGAAATAAGAGGCTCGGCAGTAGGACCGACGCTCGGCGTAGGCGTAGAAGGTTCTGTAGGGCTTACAGTTGGAGACGCACTTGGGGTGAAGGTCGGTGTCGAAGTAGAAGTAACAAGACACGTTGCGTAAGGAGTGGGGGTTTTTGTGACATCGATATCAACAGCATTACAAGAATCATATTCTATACCACATGTTCCATTTATCCCTAGCACTTGTTCTTTTTGCCAAGGCTGTTTTCCGACGGTTCCTGTCACAAGGCACATAGTATTATCGCTTACGTACGGACCCTTGGTATTTAATTCGTTATATGGATCACCAAAACATCCTGATAAATGATATATATTTCCCCAATCATAATTTCCACTTCCATGATAACTTAATATAAATTCATCACCCAAAAGAGTTACTGGAAGCCCCGTATCTTCATCTACTCCAGCTTTAGAACAACCATCTCTTGCTAGCGTAGCTTGTATATAAGCATATCCTGCTTTTCCTGTTCCCCCACACTTACAATCTTCTTTTCCCTCTGTGTCCGTAAAATCTCTTTGAAAATAAATTGGATTCCTTACTCCATGTCCAGTGACCCCGTCATTTATATCATTAACAATATTTCCATCCGCATCTGACAAGAATGAATATACATTAGGAGGCGTATGCCCGCCGAGCATAGCGGTCATTGAACCATATTCATAAGTAATCCCAGTATATATCCATGTAATTTTATTTTCGTTTGTATTCGCTTCGTCTCTGGATAATTCGTAACGCTCATTAATATGAAGAAAGTCAGGATCATATTTTAAATATTTATTATCCGTATCGCACCCTCCTTCACATAGTTCAATGTCGTCAAATTGAACAAATAAACTAGAAGTATTATTTTTTAACAAACTAAAGCTATCTCCATAGACAGTTATCGGCCCTATTATTCCCGCGCCCTCTTCTTCGGTTACGGGATTATCTGTTCTTAGCCCGTTTGAATCAATAAGAACCGCTTTAAAATAATATTCACCCGGGGAAGCATTTTGGTCAATATATATACTGGGTCCGTCACCTTCTGAGTACCAGCAGTCTGCACATCCACCCCTAAGATGATCTACAATATTTATTGGCCGCGACGGTTTTACTTCACTCGGATCGCCCGATACAAACACGCCTTTTGGTAAAAATGGAGTAGTATATGGCGTAATATTACCTTCTCCATCCGTGTTAGCAATCGTCACCTCCCAAAAATAAGGAGCAACGCCCCCTTGACTGGTAAGCGTATATATATTCTTTGCCTGACTCATCGTAAGCTACCTCCCCCATCACGAAACGTGAGCCGTTGCCTTTGAGGCACAACATAGGAGTTAGTTACTTTTTTCCATCCGCCGGCTCCTCCAAAGCGGCCCCAACCCCACCAATAACAATACGGATAGTACCACCAATAAGCTCTTCTATACCTACGATAGTACCCCCAATAATAATAACCGCAATACCACCATCCCCATCGTGGATATAAGGTCCAGCTTTGAATTGTCGGCAGCGTTTCAAAATTTACATAAATAGTGTGGCTGGTGATTTGCCCCCCGCTGATATTACTAGCGTTAGGGACGTTATTTACGAGCTCCAGAAGAACAACATTCTTTTTTTGTGGCCATACCCCTTCAGTTCGATTTACTAAAATATTTATGTATGACTGCCAATAATTAGAACTCGGAGTTAACGATAACGTTGGCGGACCAGCCCAATCATAAGAATAACAAATACCATTAGAGCACCATCCAGAAGAACCCCCTCCGGGATAATAATAATAATAAATGGGCCGATCTAAAGACTGCCAACCGGCGCCTACAACGTTTCCATTCACTGAAACTCTATAATATCTACAGGAAGATAAAGGGTTATAGGGTGTCCACCTATTCCAATAAGTATAATAGTAATTATAAATTCTATAATTTAAATTAACGTTGTTGTCGGGTATATATCTCTTATATTTTTCTACTGATCCCGTATACCAGTTTTTAACTATTCGTTCTTGATAATAAAAATTAATATACGTAGAATTTGAATCACCAGAATACCAACGATGCCACGAGTAATTATATCTAAGACTCCAATTATTTGGATATATGTAAATTTTATACGCGCCTACGACTTTGAAGTTCCATCTTAATATCCTCTCTCCACATTCGTTTTTTAATTTAACCTCTAAAAACGTTCCGTTATCATCCATATAAAATTTCTTTTTAAAGGTAATCATGTCTAATTCGTTCCACATATATTCTCCGGGATCTAAAGTGGTGGTTTTACTATCAAAATTCGAACCGGTCGTAATTTCTATATCGTTAGTATATCCTTTTCCACTTGTATAACGACTCCGGAGGCATTTAGCTTTATCTAGGTAACAAGAGATATTAAATGTCATTTCTTGGCAAGAATTAAGGCTTAAATTTTTTACGCTGGTCTCTATTTCTGTCCCATCCGCAGCCCTAGACGTATTAATATAACGATGATCATTAGAATAGCCACCATAATAACCACTATAATATGATCCTCCGGACTCTGTCGCTTGAGCATAAGGCTCTTCACATTCTGGAAAATTTATAGAAAATTCCATTTGAGAAAATGGTCCATAATGATATCGTCCCTCTGGGTCTTGGACTCTGGTATTTATAGGATAATTATTATAAGATACCCGACAATAAGCCGTACCTGAAAAGTATTCTAAAATGTAAAAAGATTTATTTTTTGTTCCCGTCGACCAGCCCGTATCGACATAGGTTCCTGTCCTTTGCTCATAATGCGAATAATAATATTCTTCGTATTGATATCCAACTAATCTCCATTCATATTTTAGTCCTCCAGTGTTCATTTCTGCAGGCATGGGGTCCACGGCGTCGACGGAAAATGGTAGAGTAATGCTTGTTTGATCGGGTATTATGGTCATTTGCATCCACCATCTACCACAGGGGTAACCGTAGCCTGCGATGCCAGAGTACCATCGAGAAGAAACTCTTCGAAAAGGATAAGTTATGGACAAATCTCTTGTTGATCGATTCGGATCAGCAGACGTAATTTCCGGACAAAGTAAATCTGGTAATTTTACCTTAATCGAACATGGCCCAGCGGTCCATATGGTCCCATTAGCATCCTCAGCCTCGATTGCAATCGGACTTTTTATACTTTTTCTTATATTCGTAAATTCTAAAGTAGATTTATCCGGAGTACTCACTTCGTTTCCTCTACCGGGGTTTATCCATCTCCAATCGATTGGGTAGGACGGGCTCGCATACCAAAATTCAGTATGAAATTTAACGGTTTGACCTAACTGTACAATGGATGGGCATCTATTCCAATATATATAACTTGATGGGGATAGTGAATATCCCAGCCTTAACCGGGGGTATCTTGGTGGGGGTCTTGGAGATTTATTATGGACTGCGACATTCCCAGCGAAATAATTATTTGAACCATCAACCGTTAAATTATATACCGTTAACTCTTCTTCAATAAGCTCTTTCTTTTTAATTCGAGTAAGGTATAATGTACTTTGATACGGTTGGTCATAATTAGTCCTGCTCCATATATGTAGCCACAAAATGTCCCCTACATTTAAATCTTTTATCGGAGCATATTTTCCATCGCCTATATAAAAAGGATGCTCTTCTGTAACTTTAAGTGTTTTTTCTGCAAGTACCACTTTATGCATGGGAACTTCATAAGTGACCTTATAATATCTTTTTGCTTTTCTTTTATGGACTTTTTGAACCTTGTTCTTATTAATAAAATCTCCTGATTCAGTATGGCTTAGTCCTAATACCGTGTCTTTACCTTCTATTAGCTCTTCTATTTTTTTATGAGAGTTTTCGTATAATAAAACTCTGGTTCCTTCTCCGAAGCAAGAAGTGGGAAAACAATTTCTATAAAATAATCTTGCCGGAACAATTTGCGGGTTACTAAATATGTATTTCGGTCGGCCCGGAGGACCGATTTTAATTACCGCGGTATAAGTTCCAGCAGACCATGATTGAAAATTACGAATGAGTAGCTCTCCCGCTCCATATTTACCGATAGTAAAGTGTTGATTAGCGTTGGGAAACCTTGCGCTGAACTTACTTTTTGCACTCGATCCCAAGTAGTGTCCGTCTTTATACCAGAGTATTTCATAAGGCAACGGCCGATGTACGCTCCATCTTGGGTCGTATACGCTTCTGACGGTGCACCACAGCATTACCTCGTGCGCTTTACATATAACTGCATAATTATGAGCGACGATGGGGTTAGAAGTTAGCTTTGATAAGCTCGTACTTAAATTTCGTTGATTCCGAAGTATGGTCCTACGAGGATTTGGAGTAATATAGATTCCCCTTGCTTCCGGGCCTCCGGGGATAACCGGCTCGGGTCCATATATCCAAGTTTTCCATACTTTAAAATCGTCCATCCATCCCGAAAAGAAATTTGTTCCACTGATTGTAGCCCCTATGCTCCTTGCGTTTTTCCATGTTCCCGTAGGCTGAAGTCCTGTAATTTTCCCATACACGTTTTCTTCAGCGACCCTTATCATAAATGTATTATTATTATTTTTCGGATCATGGTGCCCCATCCAAAGTTCCAAATTATCCGCTCTTCTCTGAACAGCATAATGCGTAAAAGTATTCGTCATGCTCGGGAGGGTACTATCTGTAGGAAAAGCAAAATCTTTTTCGTAATAATCTATCACTTCATCTTCGGGAGTATGGATAGTAAAGAAACCGCTAGTATTAGTAAACTTAAGATCACCAAAGTCAAAAAGCGTTGCCCCGGGATCTTCGGTTGTTCCACTAGGTACCTCATTAAATTTAGCCCAAAATTCAAAACAAAAATCTCCAGCTAAATCAAATTCTGCCGCAGAATCTATTTGGGGATCAGTTGTAAATACGCCAGTTCCACTAACTAATACGGCTTCTCCGCCAAGATGTATTTTGTCTTCCTTATTTGGTTCACCATAATACTTAACTCCGCCTTCAGTATAAATGTTCTTCATACACTCATTGGTAATGTACGAAGAAGGGTTTCCACAGTTTGAACATGATTCACTGGAAGGCGTATTGTCGCAGGAAAAGTCAGAATGAATAAGTAAAGATGTATCTGAATCAACCGTAAGCGCTCCGGCCGGCGGACCACTATTATAATCCTCATCATAACGATAGGCATTCGACGCGCCCATGCTCGACTTCGCCGGACCTTGACTTATTCTAATTTCGTCTATATATCCTTTGTGATAATAAGAATTCCAATCAGTATAGAATCTTCCTATGGCAAGGCTATGACCATAGCTAATATCTCCGCCGATTATGGTATCGCACTCCGAATATGGGATTTTTTCGCACCAAATCGTGTCACTATCCACCTGTTGTCCATCAAGCCATAGCGTCGCAGTGCTCCACGGCCTATCACCCCACGCGTCATTCATACTCGCTCTTTGAGCAGCGATATGATGCCATTGTCCTTCTTGTATAGCGTTGCTCTTATTGAGAGAAATTACAGTTGTAGTTTCGTTTACAAAAACATTAAAGAAAATCGTACCGTCTTCATTATATCCCAGAACCCAGCCATTATCAGCTGTGCTCGCTGCATCCCCCATTGAAGAAATAAGTCCTACCGAGCCCGGGGCCGGGGTAAAATTATTTGCCAATGTTTCTACATAAAAAAAACATTCAACAGTAAAATTTTCTTCTCCGAAGTCCCAGCTTTTGTCAGGGATACTCAGCCAATCTCCATTTCCGTCGAAATAAATAGAAGAGCTACCAAATTTTGATTTACTATTCGAATGAGTGACGTCGCCTATAGGCGTTATCGAATGAGCTTCTGACGACGAATCCAAGAAGGTAGATTCGCCGCAGCATAGAGATTGATCTTGTTGATATTTTGACCCTTCCCATGGAATTTTGTTTAAAGTGGAAGTCGGAGGTTTGACCCTAAATTGATTTACGCTTATGATCTGAGAGGTGTTCCAAATAGGTATAAATGTTACATGATATTCTTCAGGCGAAATACATGATCCGCAGCAACAACCTGCGCCCCATTGAATTTCAACGACGTCTCCTTTTTTTAAATTTAATTTCTTTACTTTATAATCCCTAGGGCAATGATTCTCTGGCCAACTACTGCTACAATAGTTTCCCCTCTTATCGTACCTTTTGGGGTTGCCTGCTTTAATTATGGTCCCGCCATTCGTCCCCACTACCTCTAGTTCTATACTATTTTTTAAAATTCTTTGAGCTATATAATAACTTCCTTCTGATATAGTCGCTTCCCAACGAAATGTATGCTTACCGTCACGAATAGCGGTATATTTATAAGTCTTAGATTTAATCCAACCGTCAATAGGGTCTTTAGCTGACTTATCAAATTTTTTAGGAGTAATTACTTCATACTCTGGCTCGCGTTGAACGGTATCTAAATTAAACCCTGCGGAAAAATTCCCCTCATAGTAGTTAACTTTATCAAATGGAGGAAGCTCAATATTCCTTACGGAAGGAGAAATAAGATCGGGGTTATGCCCAGTTACTTGCTGATAATAAAATGAAGAATCGTCAAAGTTATTTTCAAACTTTAACCACAAAATAAGATCGTCGTAAACTCTATAGAGTGCCGAGTTTCTTCTGAATGGTTGTACCGTTCCACGCGCCATAAATATATTTCATGTTATTAGGTGGCAACGGGCTTCACGTCTGCAGCGAGAGTACAGAACATAAAATCATTTATCATGGTCCCTACCATTACATCTTTAGCTCCGGAAGTATAGGTGATATCCCCATATCCTCCATCGAACTCAAAAGAAGGGTCCCAATTTATTTCGTTATTGCCATTACCTGCTTGTCTCAAAACGATACTTATCGTTCTGCCGTTTTTTATATTAACGGGAGGAGCAATAGTACATGTACCGCTGTGAGTTACATCAAATATATTTACATTTAAAGCGTCTGGCACATAAGTCTCATTCGTTATAGAGGCGGTTTCTAGTAACGGTGCATACTGATTAGAAGCTGTATACCACCCAGAAGGATCAACATAGGTGGGTATAGTACGATCATCTACAGTTCCGTTGACACCGTTTAGTATATCCGTTACAATGGCTGGATCACTAACGCCATCGCCGGGGCCCCTAGGCCCCGCTGGTCCCGTAGGGCCTGTTGATCCTACGACCTCATCGATTCCGCAAATCGCGTCTTTAACATTGTCAGGAAACGATTTCCCTAATTTGAAGTAATTTTTACACGATTCTCCATCTGGTACTTTATGTGACATTAAGCTACTTTCTCCCTAGTATTATCTTGAAAAAACAGGTAAATTATAATATCTTTTTTATATGAAATTGCATGTTTTGGCCATTCCTCATACAGTGACCTCTAAAGAATATCTTTCTTGCGCTTTTACGCAAAAAGTATTAAAGTTTTGTCAGATGATGCAGGATGAATATACTATTATTCATTATGGCCACGAAGATTCAGAGGTAGAATGCGCTGAACATGTAAGCGTGACGACAAATGACGATTTATTAAAGGCGTATGGAACATATGATTGGAAAAAGGAGTTTTTTAAGCACAATACCTCAGATTATGCTCATCAGGCTTTTTATATAAAGGGAAAAAGGGAGCTAGAAAAAAGAATAGAAAAGGGCGATGCGGTTCTATGTTTTTGGGGGTCTGGACATAAGCCAGTATCTGACCCATTCAAAGAACAAGCCTTCATTATTGAACCGGGGATAGGCTATAACGCTGGTGGCACCTTTGCCCCGCACAAAGTCTTCGAGTCGTACGCTGTTATGCACGCTATATATGGAGAAAAGAAAATAGCTCAGCCCGCTTGGTACGATGCGGTTATTCCTAATTACTTTGATCCTGAGGATTTTGAGTTTAGTTGCCTTAAAGATAATTACATTCTTTATTTGGGTAGAATAACAGAAATCAAAGGTTTGCGGATAGCTATAGACGCCACGGCTAAAGTAGGTAAAAAGCTTCTTATAGCCGGTCAGGGAAGCCTAAAGAGCTTGGGGTATGACAAAGTACCGGACCATGTAGAAGTCATCGGATACGCGAACGTAGAGCGAAGAAAGGCCCTTCTGAGAGACGCTGAGGCCCTTATCCTTCCCACGCATTATATTGAGCCATTTGGAGGCGTGACGATAGAGGCGATGTTTAGCGGAACCCCGGTTATCACTTCTGATTGGGGGTGCTTTGCGGAGAACAATTTACATGGAATAACAGGATACAGATGTCGAAATATGAACCACTTTGTTTGGGCCCTTGAAAACATAAAAAATATTACCCCAAAGAATTGCGCTAAATGGGCAAACAATAATTTTTCTATGGAAAGAATATCAAAGATGTATAAAGAGTATTTTAATTCGATAAATGATTTAAATAAGGATGGGTTCTATCAAGTAAATAAAATAGATAATTTAGATTGGTTAAACAAACATTATCCTTAACTCATGTCCCATTTATTAGAGCCCCAGCCAAGAAAGGTATAAGCGGCCCCGCCAAGAGGGACAACTAAAAATTCATACATGGTCACAGACCCCACCTCTCCAGTTAAAGACGGAGGAAAACCGTTTTGCCATCGGATTACCCCGGACGCTGAAGAGCCTACAATGTTGTCAGCGGACCAAGTTAACGCATGATTAATATTTGAACATTGCATGATCACATATATCCTCTGACCATTGGATGCCCCCGTAAGCCTAACCGTAGAATTCGAGTCTAGAGAACAATGAAAGACATCCGAAACAGAGCAATCTAGATCTTGTGTCGAGCTCGTTATATAAATCGGATCGGTAGGGCTTCTTAGGGTCGTTGTCCCCCTGTCTCCTTGTGGCCCCGTGGCTCCAGTCAGTCCCGGTCCCCCAGAAATTAAAAACCCTCCGAAATTAGTCGCAGACTTAGTACCAAATAGACTTTGTGAGCCAGAAGGGTCATCATGCCATACGATCATTTCGAAATAATCAGTCGTTCCATTAGCGTAAGATACAATAGATATATCCATGGGCGGATCCGACAGTCCGTCAGTGGTGACAACAACAGTTTTAATAATGTCTTCTCCGTTTTTTCTAATGGAGAGCGCAAATTGTTCTTTCCAGTTTACATCATCAAACTGCATAGCGCCATTTAATAAATACCGCCCGGCTGTAGTAGGCGTAAATTTATATGTGGTTACATCAAAACAGTTTCCAATATTAAAATCTGTATGATTAAGCTGAACAATCGTAGAGGTATTGGTAGATATATTTTGCGCTACTCCGTCTCTATGGGCAAAAAATGAAATTTCACTACCCGCTCCTGAAGCTCCAGCCCCCACGGGCCCAGTAGCTCCCACGCCTCCAGAAATACTAATATTCCAATCTGATATATTTGAGCCTCCCGATTTGCCTAAAACACTAAATTTTAAATTTGAGTCAGTATACTCAAGGACCTCAGCTATAATATGTTGACTAGGATAACTTGCGTCATTGCTAATAATAATTAGATGTTGGCCCTCCCCCCAACAATATTCTGCGGAGTCTACGGTAATGCTCGGGATATCGCCTATATTTATTGAGCTTAAATCTATAGGGGTTGAAGATGTTCCATTGCAGTTAGGCGACGGGCCCGTTGGCCCCATATCTCCTTCTGCGCCATCAGGGCCAGCCGGCCCAGTGGCTCCTTGAGAGGGACCCATCGCTCCGGTCGCGCCCGTATCTCCCTTACTGCCTAAAATTCCTATCGGCCCAACCGGGCCGGTTGCTCCTATTATGTCTCCTAAATATAATTTAGACATTATCGTGTAGTTACAAGACCCATTTCTCTAAGCCTAACAACAACTGGGTCCATACCTGACGCTATGCTCAATTTATAATACCTGTATTCTCCGCTATTAGCAAAACTATAATTAAATCTTCCGGATATAAATTTTTGATTTAACCTCGTATCTAGCACTTTCCAAGAAGCGTCATCATTTGACGCCTCTATCCTCCAACGACAAGGCATATAATCTATATCTTCTTCTATTACTTCGAAATAATATTTACTAATTTGTTGCTTATTCCAAGGCTCAGAGTTATATCCATAATCCACCTTTAAATAAACATCATTTTTTTGAAACAAAGTAATTACTGTCGGTAAGTCTGTGTTAAAATTAGAAATATAACGGGCTGTTTTTGTTATGCGGATATCTTCCATGTATCCGTTGAAAAATCTGTCTACAGATAAGACGCCGCCTAACGTTGATCTACCGCCAATTGTAGAAGGCTTATCGTCTGGAGTATTTAAAGTGGCGGTTCCGATGTCGGTAGTCGCTCCTAACTGGGAGCCGTCTAAATAGAGTTTAAGATCCGTACCGTTACGAACAATTGCTACGTGATGCCAACTGTTAAGAGAGGCGGTCCATGTTGCAATTATGCTATGCGTCGAACTTCCATAGCAATATACCCTTAGTTCGTTAGAAGTGTTTTTATAATCAAGTTGGACGCTTCCGATCCAAGCTAGCGTATTGAAGCCTGTCGACTCCCATCCTGCAAAATTAACCCAAGTTTCAATCGTAAAATCATCGCTACCGAAATCCCAATCAGCATGATTTGCCATACCGAGATAATCTTCAGTACCGTCAAAATATATAGATGAAGTACCAAATTTAGCTTGAGTCGTTTTGTGTTGGATATCTCCATTAGCCGTAACAGCATGAGAGCTAGAAGAGGAATCTACGAAGGCGGTATTTCCGTCGGCATCTTCTGATTGAATTAGTAATTTTACGTTATCCCAATTTTCATCTGTGCGTGTTTTTATATTTGCTGCCCAATAGGTCTCACTATTATTATCAAAAACGTTTTCTCCAGTACCATGAACACTATGTGAACCTGTAACGATCACCGCTCCCGTTACCGTATCTTGATCGATCATAAAGAACGGCCCCGTTGGTCCCATCGGTCCGGTGGGACCGATCGGTCCGCTCAAACTAATATTCCAATCGTTAGGGCTTCCAAGTCCGCTTTTACTCATGATCTTGAATGATAAAGAGCCGTTCATACTATTATACGACTCTACTTCCCCCGTTATATAGGCCGCAGATGCCGAGCTTTTTATCATAAGAAGCTGTCCGATAAACCAACATCTTCCCGGATTTGAAATTATTGTCACCGTCCGACCAATACTATTTGCTGAATTACCAAGGTCTATAGACGTATCACTTGTCCCCGTGCAAATCGCTGTAGGACCAGCGACTCCTGAAGCCCCGCTCGGGCCAGTTGCTCCTGTCGGCCCTCCCGCTGGTCCAGTTGCGCCCGTAGAGCCAATTAATCCAGATAAGCCTAGGGGCCCCGTAGGTCCGGTCGCGCCCAATACGTTTCCTAAAAAAAAGTTAGCCATGTTATATTCCTTCGTCTGGATAGACTAACGTTAATAAACCAGTTTTATTATCTCCTGTTATATGAACGTCTACGCCTGAAAAATCTATAAAATATTCTCTGTAACCCGTAAGATGCCAATCAAAATCTCCAGTATATACGCCTTTATCAACGTATAAATACCGAGTATCGTAGCAAGTACTGCTACAAGCGTCTGGAGCTCTAAGGAAATTATCAAAATTCTGGGTGGGCGCGATAAAGTCGTTAGTATATCTAATCGTATTTGTTATTCTCAAGTCCTCTAAATAAAAGTTCGCATAATTACCAGTGACCCCATCTTGATATCTTTTTCCCGCGCCGACTACAATATTATCAGCGTTATCAAAATTATGAACATAGTCTGTGACCGAGCCTTGGCCCGTTCCGTTTAAGAACAATGACCAATTTGAATTACCATTATTTTTTGTAGCGGCTATATGATACCAATTTCCGTCATCCACTCTTTGCGTTGTATTTATTGCATTCCCTACACTAAAGCCATCATAAAACGTAAATGATATAAGACCCTCTTGAAACTGAGAGTTCGCGGGGTTAGATAAACGGAATAGCCACCCGGTTGCCGTTGAATTATTTCTCCCCTTACTTAATATAATATCTTCATCCACAGTACTTGAATCGTCACCCTGAGTCGAATGAGCAACATGTTTATACCAGAACTCGATCGTTGCGTCAAAATTATTAAAGTTAAAATTCGTACTGTGCGGAATTTTTAAGTAGTCTCCAGTCCCGTCAAAATACATTGAAGAATTTCCAAATTTGTATTCTCCCGATTTGTGTTGTACATTTCCGTAACCGGTTACAGTATGATCCGATAATGAAGTATCTTCAAAAACTGTTTCTCCATCCTGATTATTAGATTGGACTAATAAAACTACATTGTTCCAATAGGGATCCCCGCTAGTCCCGCTTCCCACAAAAGAGGTCGAGGTATTTGCATATTTTCTCGCGACTTTTGTTCCGATTGGATAGTTATGAAATAAATTATTTTCAGTTTCTAGGGTGGGCGCGACGACGCATATACAGCCGCTTATGGGGATGCTGTTTCGTAATGTCGGAGTAACCTTTATCCCCCTAAGATCATTCCCTGCCCCTATCGTTTCAGTAACATCATATATAAATTGATGCCCATGTATATCTACGTCAGAATTACCAAATATAACTTTATTTCCTGCGGCAATCGAGCGTTCATTATTATGATAGATTGTCCCTTGCCCTGCGGCGGTATTGTCGTAGATAGTAGCGTTACAACCATCTGAAGGACGGTAATATGATATTCCCGTAATAGTTTGTTCTTCTTGCGGATTTCCGTCACTATATAATCCCCCCGGATTTATGATAATGTGGTCTCCACTAGCAAAAGAAGACGCCTCTTCTACGAAAACATAATTATGCCCAGAAGCCAAGCCGGTAAACAGTTGTGGGCTGGACCCAGTAACGAAAGGCAAGCCGCTTGGTACATCAATCGGTGGCCCGCCGAATCTAAATCCATAAGCGATTTGGTCTCTTGGAATGTATTTTACTCCGCCGACGGTTAGTTCGTCAAAAGTCCCTGAAGCACCGCTAATAGATTCGCTATTAACTATAAGTTCTCCGTCGACTCCACATATTTCGCTCGTACGAATCTTTTGTGCCGTAAATGTTTTTTTCTCTGCCATTATAATATTATATGTCTAACTTCTATATCCCCTATAGGGACAGATTGACTGTCAAAAATAACCGTCTTTCCGTTTACTGAATATTGATTTGGGTTCGGGTGACTGGTGGCGTTAGCGTTCCACATTAAGAGCCATTCGGCTCCACGACAAGGACTCTCCAACGTAAAAGTATCCGTCAAACCATCTCCAGCAAAAATTTGATATTCTATTTTAGGAATCATATAATGCAATACCCCTGTTTGATATCCCTCTACTCCCGTTGCTGGATTAATCACCACAATACCAGAAGTTAAAGTCGGTTGATTACTATCTCCTCCCACGGGTTCACCCGTTAAAAATTCACTAGCTCTTATATTTCCGCTTACGTCAATCCCCGCTGCGGGAGCATTATTATTAATTCCGACGGAGGAACCAAGTTGATAAAGCGCTCCGCTATCCGCGTAACCTTCATTTGCCATTACGAAATATCCGTCAGGGACTTGGCCGACTCCCCCTTGCGCGCCCGGCGCTCCTTCTGGCCCAACGGGGCCCGTTTTGCCAGCGATACCTAACTTCCATTGGTCTCCAGAAATAGAACCATAAAAATATTCTGCTTTCAGAGTAAGCGTGGTATTATCATAATAGTTTATTGTTCCTTGAAAATATTCATAACTTGTTCCGGTCACGCAGGCTTTTATATAAGTTCCAATATCATATTTCAATCCAGCGGGAACAGTAAGAGTGACATTGTCCCCTGTAGACAAAAGAGATAAGTCTACGGCTGTATAAGATGCTCCAGTGAGCATAGGGGTTAAACCCTCCGGCCCCGTGGCTCCCGTATACCCACTCGGGCCTGTCGCCCCCATGGGGCCTCCTTCGGGGCCAGTCGCGCCCGATGGACCAGTAGACCCTATCAAGCCAGAAATCCCTTGGGGGCCCGTAGGCCCCGTTGGTCCAAGAATATTTCCTATATATAAATTTTTACCGTTCATTTATTTTTTTTGGCTCTTTTCGTAGAGAAACCGAGGTGTGATACTGTGCCCGGCTTCATCACTGGGGTTATCTTTCCTGATGATTTTAGCTTTCTTAAGTCTTTCCACATTTTTTTTCTGCCCGCTTGAGAATTAAAATTTTTGGGATCCAAATTATTTATTACAATAAATTCAGCTGTCTCAGTAGCTCTTTCTATGACCATCGCAGAGACTTCAGCCAAGGTAATATTATTTACAATAAAGTTTGCTATTTGCTCTATTTCCCTTTTTCGTTGCAGTAATTCTTTTTTAGTCATAAGCGATAACTCCTTACTTTATTATATTTTTAAATGTAAAGAAATGCAAATAAAAACCCCACCATTTTGGTGGGGCTTTTTAGGAGTCGAATATTGTTATCTAGTCTTTTATGCTACAGCAGCATAAGCATTGAGATAATATCCTGAATGCGGAAGTTCGTTCGTAAAGTCAACCCATACGCCCGTGGTATATACCTTTGTAACCATTGCTCCGAGTAGGTCAGGATTGGTTACGTTATGTTTGCCAGTATGCTGTAGGGAAACAACGACATTAGGCAATGATTCGAAAGTATGCCCGAAAGATAACTTATGTTGCGTGGCGTCTTTGGTCATTTCCACTCCATAAGACCGGGAGTACTTTTTGGTATCAACCCGATGTTTGTCTGAGCCAATACCCGCTACCCAATAATGGTCGGTGTCGTCAAAAAGGAACTTGGCATTAGTTAGTGTGCCCCGTTCAATTTCGATACCCGCATCGGGCGGATCGTCGCCGGGATAGTCAGCATTAAGTACGATGATGTCGTCACCAATGTTAACTTGATTTTGTTCGGTAACTAAAGTAGTCCCTTGAACCTGTAAATCGCCCGCAACAGTTATGCCGGATGAAAGAACTAGGGTATTAGAAAAAGTATAATTACCAGAAAGAGTTTGAGTTGCGCTAGACTTGCCCAAGATTACGTCTTGATTTACTCTTAAGTCTCCTCCGTCAAATTCAAGGCCCGGAGCGGTAGCAAGATCAACAGATAAAGTATTGCTATTTAAATTTAAACCGTCTCCCGCAGCCAAATCAGTTTTGGCAATCGAAAGGTTCGTACCGAGTTTGTCATTTGTAACATTTCCGTCACGGATCATTGAGGTAATAACTCCCGATTCATCGATGTTTACTTCGTCATCTTGAACCAAGATACCTGAACCGGCATTCACCACGAGGGCTCCGGCAACGCCTCCTCCACCCAAACCGGCTCCGGCCGTATTTGGATGAATCATCGTACCGACAACACCAGAATTCTTAATTCCTAAACCTTCGTCGTCTTCTAAACCATTAGCGTTTAATTGTACTGCGCCGCCGTCAACTTTTCCTGCCGTAGTAATAGTGGCTAATTTGCTATCCGCTATACTTCCTTCGAGCATATCGGAAGTAACCCCACCGGCCACAATACCGACCGTTGTAGAATCTACTTCGAGACCGGCACCAGCACCAACTCTAATTGCTGAACCATTACCTCCCTGCAGGCCGGTTCCGGCAACGGCAGATTGGATATGGGTTATGCCGACAGAGTTTGTATTTAACGCGAGGCCGTTGGAAGCTAAGTCGACTAAGGTAGTGCCATTTAATTGTATTGCGCTACCTTCTACTTTACCCACAGAGACGATGTTGTTGAGCTTACTATCAGGGATAGACCCGAGTAACATAGTTGCAGTAACGCCCGTTTCCGGAATATTCACAGCATCGCTAGCTACTACGATACCTGACCCTCCAACAACGCTTAACGGAGCAGTTTGGCCACCAGCAAGACCTGCACCGGCAATACTAGTAGCGTGAAGTTGTTGATAACCAATGCCACCGGTAGGGACCATTAGTTTATCAGAAGCATTAATGTCGATAGTACTCTCGTCTACCATCACATGCAGCGTACGATGGGCGGATAAATCCTCCGAGTCACTAACCTTATCGGCATGCTTTAAAGCATCACCAGCTATAATTAGTCTCCCGAGAGGGACGGCGGTATCGCCATTGGCGAGTGGCTGTCCGTCATAAAATAGTTCACCAGCCGAGTTACCGGTAAGTAACTGACCGTTTAACCTTAATTGTTCTACGTTGAATGTTTTTGGCATAATATCTTACAAAGCTCCTCCTTATTAATACACCCTAAAAATAAAATGTCACAAATTAATATGCTGGATTTCTGGGGGAGACGTGACAGTTTAAAATAAAGCCATCTCCACTGACTTTGTCGCTAAAAAAGGCCTTACAGTCGGATCTCCCTATATCTTGTACAAAGGTAAAATATTGTTCATTACTATTTGCTGGGGGATTTAATGAACAAATGATTTGTGGGTCATAATTTAAGGTTTTTCCATAGTTTACAGTTACGCTCGAAGCTCCACTTGGAACCGCCAGACTAAGATATGCCCCAGCGTCTCGTAGTCCGGTATAAGGAACGCCAGTTAATGCCGAACCGTCACCTTGAAATATGCCAACGCTTTTTTCGGTTGCCGTAAATAAGGTCCGCGTTACTCCTCCAGTTATTACCTGAAAAGAAAACCCGGTTGAAGAAGCTGTAATCTTGGACTCTGAATCGACAAAGACAATACTATTCCCCTGTAAATATATATCCTTAAACGGATACTCCTGAGAACCTAAACTGGATGTTCCGCTAGTTAACGGTAAAAGATTTCCGCTAACAAGCATGTCACCGTCTACCCTTAAATTACCACCACCTATGTGAACTCTTTCCTGCGGGTCTTGTAATCCTAAACCTACATAATAATCATTCGATCCATCTTCAGATAAGACAATGCTTTTCTCGTCTGTATCCACACGAAGAATATTTCTATTAGCATCTTTAAGTAAAAAAGCGTTCGAATCAGAAGGTATACCAGATAAAACAAAAACGTTACCTGTGCCTAAGATAAGATCATTATTAGTTATGCTTAAGTTGGTCGCTTTAGGGTGATAAAAGAACCCTTTTGCACCGGACACAAGTCCATCACGATTATATTGTATCGATCCATCCGCCCCCTTCCCCAATAATTGATTACCCGCTGGGCCCTGCACGCCCATAAACCCGACATTTATATCTGTCTTAGCCGTCTTGGAGACAGAAGAAGACTGCTCTTGCTGGACGACGGTTACTTTATTAGAGTTAGAAGGGTGCTTGACGCTGGTGCTTTGAGCGCCAGAGAGTACCACTTTAATTTTTTGTGGGTCTTGCGCCATGAACCTTAAATATTAGTAACTTCTGGGTGGATACGAACTCTTCCGTCAAGTAATTTTTTGACCTCGGATTCGTCCGCTTTATACATTTCTATATCGTATACTCCGACTGTAACGGGCAAACTCGCTGCGGCAGCGGCAGAAATAGATACGTCTACGACGCCGCTTTCAGAGGTATAAGGAGAATCTTCATTAATCTCTGGGTTTAAGTTGCATAAGGCGGCCCCCGTACCATAATTATATTTAACGTGGCCCCTTACTAAATATCCAGAGAGATTAATTGCTACGCCGTTTGCGTCTTGAGTAAATAGTTGAGCAGCAAAGGTCGATCCCTGAATAACATCTAGATTGTAATTAACGAGTGACATAGTATTCTATTAATACTACACTCGAAGTACTTATATTAAGTGGAATTTATTTGCCTTCGCTTAAAATTTTACGAACATCTGGATCTAAATTTGGATCATCAACAGACTCTCTTTTTAAGCCGGTTGGCCTCTTATAGGAAGAGACATGAGCCCTAAATTCTCTTATGAGCCTAATCCTTAATTGATCCATATTATCTATAGGCAATAAACCTGTTCTAACAGCTTCCGCTTTTAAATCAGATTTTGACATGTTACTAAGTACTCGTTCATATACGTCAAGATTTAAAGTTTTATATTTTGATGTTCCATCGTCCCCCCAAACCTGATCTAAAGATGACGGAACAGAGGTCTCCCCCTTCACCATTCCGTCAGTTTGCGTCAGGTTCTCGACTTTTTTTGCCGTACTCTTTTCCGTTACTTTTTTCTTCGCTGCCATAATTAAGACTCAGCCGACACACAATTTAGTTTACTTATGCCATGAGGTACATAACCCATGGTTAGTACACTGCACTAATCGCGTAGTCCAATTTGTTATCGTCGCTTTTTTAATTACGGCTTCTACATGTCGCCATGTAGTTCGGACTATATCTTCACCTTTACGGTGTTGGGCGCTCGTGGACGGATTATCGTTTGGTTCTCACCGTCTAGTCTCTACACCTTCTAGAGAACTTTAAACCATCTCTAGCTTGGCTCGGTATTGTCTACGAGAGAGTTCCACCGAATTCACCCAATAAGGCCGATTTTTAAATCTATTATATTATAATACCATTTCCTCTTTAAGTCAAATTAAAGTTACGTTCCGAACATAGCACTTGCTCCACAGTCCTTCTTCATTAGCGCTAATCCCCCCATTCCAGAGCCTTCTGGAGAATAGTATCGTAAAACAAAATCTCCCGTACCGGTAGAATTAAGGACGATGCTTTCTCCCGGTATACGACCAGAACCAGTAGGTGCGGGAGAATCAATAATATTTATCTTACCCCCCATATAAGTGTGATTCTCGCAAGAATAATATAAAGTATTAGGGGCATTATAAGGGACCTCAAAAGTCGTAAAATATTGGCCCCCGCTTATGTACTTTCGGTCCTGCGGAAAATGAGAGACTCCGCTCGTATATACATCGGAACCAGCCCCTGACGGATCAGTAGAAATATATATTGGGTGTCCCTCGTTTGAGGCATTCTGTTGATTAAAGTAATATGTAGACTCTCTCCTTAGTGTTATCACTGGGCCTTCATCGTAACCAAGGGAATACGCTCCAGAGTTAACTCCCGTAGCGGTTCCCCCGCTTCCGCTCAAAGCATACCCTAACGAGCTACCAGTATCAATATAGGGGTGGTAATCGTCCCCGGGCGTAGAAGCGGGAGTTTTAGTTAATACTTTTACATAATAATTTCCTATCTCAGGACCCTCGTGATAAGAAATCCCATCTGTATAATCATTAAATCCTGCCAAAGTCCCTTCAAGCCCAGTGCTAAATCTAAATCTAAAGCCGCTGTAATTACCGTCTACACCAGTTGGCCAAGTGGCTCCTCCGTAATGATCGTCTCCGCTCCATAAATCAAATCTGTGTCTACCGCTGGCTTTTAGTTTAAGTGGGTATTCATAGAAGCCTTCAGTCACAAAATAATTGTTAAACCCTGTTACTCCAGAGACACTCCCTACTACAGAAACAGATATCTCATCACTGTTACAAGAATAATCTTGCGGCTGAGCATAATAATTATTTATTCCAGAAACATAATCATATGCTAAATCTGTTTGAATTGGGACGACAGGCACGTCTCCAACTGTATATTTATAAGTTATAATTTCGTTAGAAATAAACGATATGTAAGGATGAGGATAGTCCTTTTGTTCTTCGTGAACAGTTTTCGGTTGTTTTATTTCATCTGCATGGTTTTCCCAATAAGTTTTATAAAAAGATTGAAAAGCTTTATTTTCCTTTACGTCAAGAATATATTTATTTTCTGTGGCAAGATCATTTTCTATGTGTCCATATGGATAATTATCTTTAATTTTATTATAAATAGCTTCCACCTGAGCGTCAGATAGCGTATCATCGGACTTCCACTTCCAAAATCTATTTCCATATTTAGTATAATTATTTTTTCGCCCCCCGTCATCTGTGAAAGCTACCTTTTCAACATTTAATAACGATACGGGCTTTAAATAAAATCGAGGATTACTGTCAGAATCACGATTTTTTGATGAAGCATCGTAATATAAATGGACTTTAATCGTAAAGTTCCTGTTTACTCTATTGATTTTAACATCTGACATATATTAAACTCCCCTAGTATGAGCCTCCCCCAGAGCTCCCCCCGGAACTATTGGAGCCGATAGAAGACGATTTATTTTTCAAAAATCTCTCTTCATAAAATGAAGCTGGATTATAATTAGCGTTGGACTGATTACCTCCATAGACTTCGCTAGTACCGTCATAATAAACTGGGCTATTTAATGGGTCGCTTTCGGTTCCTTGGACCTTGGCTATCTGATCATTTTTTATTATAGTAACCCCGTCAAATATATCTTGGGCCGCTCTTAATAACATTCTTTCATATCTTAAAAGTCTAGAGGGTTTATTTCTAATTCCTTTTGAAATTAAAATTTTGTTTAGGTTTTTATAGAATTTTTTCTTTGCTACAGCGTAAGCTTTTCTTACGCTTTCTTGATAGTCCGTGTCTGAAGCAGTTCCTTGGGCAGTTGCAGAATAAGTACAAGTGGGATCATTTTCCCCCGTTGGCTTAATTGTAATTTCTCCATCAAAGCCTATATATTTTGGATTTGTAGACCAAGTCTCTATCGTAAACCAAGACCCAGAGGGGATAACCCCGTTCCACCCAGTTTTATTGAAATTTGTTTGATATTCATCATAAATATAATAAAAATCTCCATACAGAGGATTTGTGCTTGTAAGATTATCGTACGTCCCATCAGAATTATGTTTAGAATATACCATTCCTGACCCAAGATTTGCTCCCTTCGGTATAGATACAAATTTAGAAGATAAAGCATGCACATAATAAGTTACGTCTCTACCGCTTACAGCGGTCGGAAGCATACCGTGATCTATTGCTAGCGTGCCTGCGGTCCCGGTGCTTACGCCGCTTGCTTTATTAAAATAACTAGCTCCGGAAGAAAAATACAAATTTTTACCAGAATAAGCTAATTGATCATGAGGGGAAACCCAAGCTATGCCATCTCCGCTTCTAAGATTGGAATATCCATTTGCTCCTTTATTATATTTAGTCGCGAACCCTCCTGACCGGATCACAATTAAGTCATTAATAAATTCTATGTCTTTTGTTACTTCTAATTTTACGTCATAATTATAAGGACCAAAGTTAGTTACGTCTCGATAGATTTGATTCCACAAAGTGTCCCCCCCTCTTTTCTCTGTAAAAAGGAACGTATTATGATCTTTATGGATTTGGTCTATTAATAGTCTAGCTTGCTTGTGCTGAGTTTTATATCTGTCCATATTTTTGACAGAAAACTTTTTTACATCACTGCGAAACGTAGCGAAAGCCTCTTTAACCTCGCCCTTGAATGAGGCTGTAGTTTTATATACCTTATCTACAGCTTGCGGAATATAATTTATTTGAGTATTTGAGTCTAAAGACTGTGAAAAGAAAAACGTATTATTTTTTTTGTCTAATTCATAACTTAGCCCATCGCTAGAGACTTCCTTTAAGTTTTCTACTTGAAGAGTTCCGTCTTTTAATACTCTGGGGCGCTTATCGACGTCAGAGTTATGCCCTAAAGTCTCTGACCCTTTGGTCTTTTTGTCGACTTCCCTCGCTGGAACCCCATATTTTCTCCTAGAAACAGCCATCTTTAACTACTCACATATTATAACATATAATGACTATAAAGACAAAAAAAACTCGGGGGAAACCCCCCGAGTTGTGATAAAGATATAGTGTCAAATTAGACAACCATGCCTACAATAGCCTTAGCGTCGATACAGACGCGACCCTCTTCCAAGAAGCCGTAGAAGCCAGTTTTGTCTGCGCGAGCAGCAAATTGGTCATCAGGCAACGCGGAGAAAGTTCCGCCGCTATCATGCTGAACAGCCACTGGGCGAATGAATGATTCACGAGAACCATCAAGTCCGATCAGAATTTGATGACCGGTCCCTACCTCAGCGGAGTTGCTAAATACGTCGTCTTGATCCGCATCACTATCGTCATGCGCAATCGTTTGAGACGCACCCAAGAAGGACGCGAACAACGTGTTGTATTTTTTAGCCATGCCGAGCTCCAAGAGATCACTGATTCTCACACCGTAGATCTCACTTGTTCCTGCCGCACGGAAGATGTCTTCACGGACATTGTCCGGGAGAGCAACCGTACCGCGAGTATCGCTCACGGAGTTCATAGCGTTATAAGCAAACGCACGGATCTGCTGCTTGATCTCAGGACTTACGAATAAGTCGGTGAGGCCATAAGCGTCGCCGCCAGCAGGAGTATGACCGGACCAAGAAGTACTTAGTCTTCTCATTAAGGTCAACATTCTGCTTAAGTCATTTACCTTGAAGTCGCCCATCTTCTCACTAGCAAGAATGTGGCCACCATTTTGGTCAGTCTGTGCATAAGCTGTTGAGTGTGCAGAGGTCGCCTGAGCGAGAGCCTTAAGGATCACGGCCCAAGCATTTCTCTCTTGCTTGATCAAAACTTCCTGAGCCATACGCTCAAGAGCTTTACTGATGACGTCGAGACGGCTCTTACGAGCATACTTCTTTAAGAAGCTAACCGCGCTATCTAAACGATAGGTGGCGATTTTCATCTCGGCTACGCCCTCGACTTGCGAGGTGGGCATACCGCCAGCGATGTTTTGAGACCAAGTGGTTACATAACCCTCACTCTCGTCATAATACAGATCCAGTGGATAACTGGGGCTGTCGTCTTCATCATAACGTACATCAGAAAAGATGAGGTTAGATGTTCCGGCAGTAGCGATTACCTTGGAAATCACAGGACCAATAAAGGACGCAAATGCTGAAGCAGCTTCAGCAGAAACGGTTTGATCTCTGGAACCAAGAGCCTTAATCAACTCTACTTGCTCGGGAGTATTTTTTAATTTTAATTTCATTGTTTTAATTCTCCTTTTTATTTAATTGTTTAGTGGTCACCGTGCGACGAATGACAATCAAGCTTCAAGAGAACGTTGTCTTTTGCCGAGCGAGGTCCTAGGAAGGTTCCTACTCTAAATAGCGTTGCGGGAGCGTTGTCGTGAGCAATAATTGCTCCACCTGCTCCTGCGTATGCTGCATCGCCAGCCTTAACGGCCTGCAACGCCACGTCCGCGTCTGGAGTGTTAACGAGGACAATTCCCCTTGTCAAGACCGGAACGGCTTGGCCGCTAACCGATACTTGCATTTCATGAGCTTTACGAGGGTGATAAATTAATTTCTCCCCGTTCTCATCCGTTTCAGTTACGTCATACATTAACATGCCGAAAGGAACATCACCTGATGCACAGGTGTCTACTCTCGCCGCGACCGAATAACGGTCAGAAACTGTATTGTTGTAGCTTAGATTGATCGAAGTCGTCTCGAGCTCATCGTCCATATTCCAGCCCTTACCAGTATCGAGAGAGACAATTAGTCCCCTGATAGCTTCAGAACCGTCATAGGCAAATAAGTTGACAACGTCGTTTTCACTGATTTGTCTGAATGGTAATAATTTTGATGCCATTTTTTATTTCTCCTTAATTTAGTTAATTTTAATGTCGAATTGGTCGAGACCAAAAGCCTTTGCATACTTTTCGTAAATCGAAGGCTCTGCGGCCTCAGAACTCACCGGAACCTCATCTTGTTCGGCTTCGGCGTTTTCTAAAGCTTCTTCTACAACTTCTTTCACAGCAGTTTCAGTCTCAGAAGCAATAGCTTCTTTGACCTCTTCCTTTTCTTCAGAAGCGACAAGGGGCTCCAACTGCGTTAAGGCATCAGCCTCGGCAATAGTAGCTTTGTTCTTGTCCTTCAAAAGAACGCTTAACTTCGCTGTATAAGCAGTAAAAGCATCTTTGTTCATGTCTTTAATGTCAGAAGCAATGACCTCCCGATCTTCATCGGTAAGCACATATTCTTCGTCTAAACCAGACATGCGTTGATTAAACTGTTCTTCCGCTTCTCTCTCGGTGTTAGCTTTCTCAAGCTCACCTAACGCGTCCTTCACTTTAGTAAGTTCGTCGGTTAGCTGATCATGTTCCACCTGAAGAGTATCGGATTTTGTGGTAGCGACCTCAAGGGCAGCTTCCTTCTCGGTCATCTCCTGTTGGTATTGATCAGCGGCCTTATCGAGCTCGCTTTTAATGAAGTCCGTGATAGTAGAAGCAGACATTTCGGTCAACGACTCGTCGTTGATATCTTTCATTTTTTCGATTGTCTTTTTCATGGTATTCTCACTTATATTTACATTATTTGTTTCTATTTGTGAACTGTTGTTCTTTTGATCGTCAGAAATTTCTTCCTTTTTATCTTCCTTTTTATCTTCCTCAGTTGCAACCCCCTTGACTTCCGCCGCGGGAGTTTCAGTGAGACCGATGCCCAGAGGAACAACTTCGGCCACTACTTGACGATAAACATTCTTGCCGTTATCCAGCTTTCCGTCACCGCCCAAAGCCCTTAAATGACTACTGAGAAGCTCAATTTCTTTCGATTCTGTAACAAATTGACCGTCTTCAATATTTTTTTCATCTTCAGGCAAAATCACCAGATGGTAGTCGGTAAAACCCAATTCCCAGCTGGCTGAAATTTTCAAATAATTTTCACTTGTCGGGTCAGCAGAGTCTTCAATTAAGTCTGCTAACTCGCTACTAGCTACTTTCCAAATTACGCCACCAAGCGTAATATTAAACGGGCCTTTCATCTCAGCCGCTTGTGTTTCGGTCATAGCCTTATCGGTTCCAAACTCGCTAAATCCTGCAGCGAGGATAGTCCCTACAATCTTCTCTCTATTATGTTCAATATTAATAGGTTTGTTAATAAAATTTTTATAAACTTTTAAAGCAGTTCCACCATCAATAACATCCCCGTTCTTGTTAACTCTATTCGCGACCGCGGCATTAAAAGCGATGGGCAATAAATCAATATTTTGGGAGGTATCAATATTCGGAATAAAATCTGATACTTCCATTAAGCTAGCCATAGCTAAGTACTTATCTTTCTCTTCTGACACCAAGGGCTTCAGAGTCGAACTAAAAATAGTTGTATATTTATATTTTTGCATTAGTCTAGCCCCTTTACTTTCTTATACAAGTTTTTATAATACTCATGCATGTTGCGGGGATTTTCTAGCTCTTTCGTTTGAGGCATGTACGGAGAGAGGTCAACCGGTCCATCAACATTTACGTCTCTATTGTTATCATATTCATGTTGATTTCGGGGATTTTCTAACCCTTTGGTTTTAGGCTGTGGTAAGTCGTAACCTTTTTCTTCATCGCCTTTACTATTCTTTACTAGCTTGCCGCTCTTGTCTCGATGTTCGCCCTTTTTGCAGGCCCGCTTTTTTTGTTTCTTTTTAGGTACTCCGTCTTCGCGACGCTCTACATTTTTCCCGGGATAGTTTTTTTCCGCTTGTATTTCTTGACAGCCGCAATTTCCCCCACAGTCGCCCGAGCAATCACAGTTGTCTGCGCAGCCGCATTCTTTTATCGCTTTTAGTTTTTTGATTTGATCAGTGAAGTCTATTTCCATTTTTTTTATCCCCAGATAATATCTAATTTTTCGTAATCATCAAGATATAGTTCGTTAATATCTTTGAAGTTATAATTTAGTTTGTGTTCGTCGATATCTTCGCCAGCCTGAATAAAGTCGGCTTCTATCGGCAGCCAGTCTTCAGTAATATCAATAAATGTATTGACTTGAATTCTGGCTTTGTTTTCGAATATTAATTCTTTAAGCTCTGCTGTCTGCTCTACTTTCGGTTTTTGATAAACGATCTTACCGCCCTTTTTCATTCTTAAGAACATATTCACTCGAGCCATCGCGTGTAAACCCGGTTCTTCTTCTACAGTTTGTGCACCGCGCCTATAAACTTTTTTTAATTGTGAATGATCTACCTTCGAAGGGCAGTTACTATTATGCTCTTTTACTTTTCGATATAACGCGGCCATCACGCGTGAAGAAAATTCGATGGCTTGCTCTTCGGAATTCCGTACATCATTGACTACCTCTTGATCAGCATTTTGATCAGAGGCGTTCACTTCAAAGTTTTCAAACTCTAGTTTATCCATAAATAGATCGATATTAAATTATTATTTCTTCGCAGTAAGAGCTAAATATTAATACACCTATTTTAGGTTAATTATCACTAAAAGTAAAAAAAAATAACCCCCCATTAAAAATGGGAGGTTCGTAGATTCTATAAAACGAATCTTATCTCTTCTACTTACTGTCGCCCACCCTTAAAGAGGGGGCCGGGACACCTACCTCAACGAGCGGAGCAACCACTGCTACACCTTTCTTACTGACGCTAACGCCAAGCAATTTATCATGGTTAGCTTTAGGGCCAAGGGTGACAGAGGGAAGATGCTGAGTTACGGCGCAGCCTACAGAAAAAGATGCAAGAAGCGCCCCGATACACACGATTTTAATAGTTTTCATATTTATATATCTAAGTCCCTACCTAGGGATAGATATACAATAACAGAGAACCGAAGCAAAAGCAAGAGTTATTTTTTACAGGAACAAGAGCAGTCTTCTACAGCGCAAACCCCAGAGTCGCAACAGCCAGCATCACAGTCATTGCCATCGCATCCGACATCGTTACCTCCAAGCCAAACGCCTAGGACGATACACGCTCCGAGCAAAACTGCCCAAGCCCATAGTGGAATTAATTTAAGATTATTCATTTATCTTTCCATTTTAGTAAATATATAGTGTCAATAACTGTTTTTTTTTCATAAAAGTTTTTAACATCATCAATGGGATATACGATCCAATGATATTCTTTAGAAAAATGTCGACCATGGATTAAAACTATAGCGATATCCTTTGCGGGGTCAAGGCTGTCGATGTCATCTATTTTTGTGAGTTTAAAACCGTGATGTTCAGCGACGTGTTTAATATCGCTAGGCCAAGTTATACATATTGCCTCCTTATTAAAAAAGGATAAAAGCTCTTTTAGCTTCATCCCTCTTTTTTGGATTTCTTTACTTAGCGCTCCCCGAGGGAAAGGGTCCCTAACGAAAACTATACCGTCTCTAGTATAAACCGCGTTGAAAGCTTTTTCTAATGCAATAGGGCCGCAAGTCCAATAGTGTCTTTCGTAGTATCCTTCGGAGTTTCGTTGGTAAGGACTAATTATCCCACATCCGACTATCGGGCCTATCATCAGAATCAGAGCCGTCAGATAAGTTATCTTCTGTAGAGTCTTCTTCATCTAAATCTTCCTCGACGTCTTCGTCTTCAACCAATTCGTCTTCGACTTCGTCTTCAACCAATTCGTCTTCGACTTCGTCTTCAACCAATTCGTCTTCGACTTCGTCTTCAACCAATTCGTCTTCGACTTCGTCTTCAACCAATTCGTCTTCAACCAATTCGTCTTCAACCAATTCGTCTTCGATTACGCTTTCGACCACTTCGTCTTCAATGACTTCCTCTTCAACGACGTCTGCTTCCACATTAGCCATATACAAAACATTATGTTCTACATGGTAGCCTTTTAGAAAATCAACGACATAGTTTTTAAGATTGTCGGCCGTAATATGACCATGTAAAAGTACGCCTCTCCCTCTGGCGCTCAGTGGGACGTCACTATTTTTTATGATGTGACAGCTTATAATATTGTCGCTTTTAGCCAGCATATACGCATCTAAAACTCCGTCACCGCCACCATGACTAACGATAGAGATGTCGTCTCCCGCTTGACTGATCAACTGTACTTCGCGTTTAATCGTGGCTAACGAAAGAGCCGGGTGAATTAATACATGTAAATTTTTGTCTCTCATTTTTTTGTCCTTTTTATCTCAATAAGTAATACACGACATTAAGAGCTAAACTCACTCCTAATATTGCGCTTATTATTATTATTATTATTAGCAGAAAATAGGGCTTTGTTAAAATAATTGAAGATTCTTTTTTCTTTTTGATTTTCATCTTCTTTTTATTCCTTGCTTTAGAAGACGCTGGTCCACGAAAAATCCACCAGCGTCCATCTTTACCCTCAACAGCCCAATCTGTCTTTTCTTTATTCCAATAATGAGAATATTTATCTAGCTTACGAAGATTCATTAAAAATAATCCACTTGCCTTTATCCACGGGCGGCACTTCTGGTAAGCCTCCTAGCGCCCGAAGTCTTTTTACTAGCTCTTGGATCACTTGATCTTGTTGGATAATGGTCGCTCTGTGTTCGTTAATTATCTTTATCATCCGGCTCATTAGTTCTGACTGATCATTAAGTGCGCTGCGCTGGCTACTTAGAGCTTCTCCCTGTAGCGATAAAGCTTCAGATTGATTTCCTATCAGGCCCAGAGCCTCAACACGATCATTTGCTAAGGCTGACAGTCTTTTTTCATAGTCTGCTCTTATTTTTAAGTTATATCCCATGAAACAAATAGAGGTAATTAAAACGGCACAAACGCATAGGTAGTGATTTAGAGTATAGTTCCATGCGGAGCCTAGATAGCCTTTAAATTTAAGTAGTAGGTTTTTCATAATTTAAAATTGTATTCTTTCTCCGCCGCTATCGTATTTACTTTTAATTTTTTCTCGTATACGACGATCGACTATGGCAATAACGTATCGGGCATTGACAGCAAAGTTTTCGCTTTGCGGATGTTTTTTTTGAAATGAATATTCTTCTTCGAGTTCGGCAAGGACGCCACGGATTTCCGGATAACTCAGCATATATTATACTACACCCTATTTTTCTATAAAAAGTAAAACTTTACCTAGCTTTACATAAGAAAAGGGCCCCCCCCCAAAAGGAGGCCCCCTTCTTTATTTATGGATAATGCTAGATTATTCCTCTTGCTCTTCTTCGAAAGCTTCTTGCGCTGAGGTTTTTTTATCATTTAATGCGTTGTAAACGACTTCAACCGCTGCGTGAACCTGCCTGTGCTCGTTCCAAGAAAGCTTGGCATTTCTAGCTAGTTGGACTATGAGATTAAATGATTCTTCTATCCCCAACTTTTTATCAGTATCTTCTGCCATAATTATATTATAGCACTTTTATAAAAAATGTCAAATTTATTAAACCTTAACTTGTAAAGACTCTCCATTTTTCCATAAATCTCCTTGAGCAAGATTGTCATTTGAGCTAGGTAGATTTGCAAGAGGAATATTAAGTTTGCCATCGGCGGTAATTTGCAGCATAACAATAGACCCCTTTCTAATCTCGACGACGTTTGTTTTCGTCGTGTGAGAAGACCCACACAGGACAATGCTGCCGCCGGTGTTTGTGGCGTTTCCTCCAGAGATATATAGCGACCCCGCATTAGACGAGGAGCCGCTTTCTAATATATTCCCCCCCGCCTGAATGTCTCCGTCTACTTCAAGCTCTTCTCTTATGGTAACTTTACCTGACCCCCTTGCTATCTCAAGTACGCTTTCGCCAATTGCATTATTATCATGCCTTACTATACTAAAAGTGTTCGCTTCAGACGCGAAGGTCGTTAAATCTAGTGTTGGATTCGCTGATCCTGCATATAACAAAGAAAATCCATATTTACCTTCATAGTTGCCCTCACTAAGAAAAAGTCTACTGCTCGCATCACTTTCTTGATCATTTATACGAATAGAGTCTCCTACGACATGCAATGCTGAATCTGGAGCGCCCCCCGTATTGATACCGAGCTTTCCAGCTTCTTTAAAATAAAACTTTGGACTACCAGCCGGAGCAAGTTCTATATCATTCCCTCGAGCCCCTAACTGAGCAAACCCAGCGCTATTTGTCAAGCGCAGCCACGAAGGATCAGAAGTACTTTCGAACCTTACAGTTTCAGTGCCTCCGTCCTTAACGTGCAATCTTACTTGAGGGTCGTCTTTGCCCAAACCGGTCTTACCGTCCTGTAAAAATGTAACGCAATCGACTGCTCCAGCGTTTAGTGTGAATTTATCTGTTTTATTGCCGTCTGGATCGACAGTCAGTTTAAATACTTCTGTGTCTGATTGATTTATCCAGCGGATTGAACTTTTATTACCGGAGCTAGAGCTAGACTTAAACCGAAGTCCGCTTCCGTCGTTTCCATGGTCGAAGCGGAGATTCCCATCATTAATAACCAGCTTTTCGTCCGGGTTGATATCGCCTAAGCCCACGTTATAATTAAAGACTACTGGATTTACGTTTCTTAATTTAATTTGCGCCATTTTTAATTCCTTTAGTATTGTGGATACACCGGCATTGATATAATTTCATTAGAATTATTATCAGTAACGTTATCTCCATTTTCTGTTATCAAATCTGCAACCGCCGTGGTTACTTTTCCACTTATAAAAAGTCCGCAGCTTCTTCCCGCCTCAAGGTCCATGTATGTTGAAAAATTCATATTGGCAGTCTTATTGCTTCCTATCGCGCTGCTATAATCTATACCGTCGAACTTGGCCCCAGACAAAATATATCTAGCTAACACGTTATCCGTCGGATTTTCCTTTGGGTGGTGCTTAAACTCTACCGTTATATTATACTCCTTATCTAACCTCATGTCGTCTAAAAAAGAGCCAGATATATTATCTTTAGCTGTAGTGCTAAAGGATAGCTCTGCTCCCGCAGGTAGTTGTATCGGTCTATCTGAGACCATTTTGTGACCGATATAACTTATTTTATCTCTATTAAAGTTCGAAGAAATACTACAACTTGTGATATGATTATCATAGAACCCGGTGGTTTGAGTCAGGGACGTTATTATAAAGTCCTTAAGATAAATACTGTCCTTTTGTGCGGAAGTATAGTCTACGTCTAAAAATGAACATATATAAGTGGCACCTTGCAGCGTAAGATATCTGACTTGAAGATTCTCTTGAGTAGCAACGAATTCTTTTTCAAAAGTCACCCATTGATCTGATAACGTTTCATCGAACGAAAATATAACATTTTCTCCGCAAGTGGCTCCATTTATAACTTCAACTTTTTTATATGATACTGATGAGGACTCGAGGTATATTTTACCGCTTATTTTGTATTTTTCTCCCTTCACGAACACGCCGTTCTTATATGTAAAATGATTACCGTCCGTACCTTGTCCCCTTATCCAAAGCGTATCGTCTTCTCCGGCTACTCCGTCATGATTAGCTAATAACTCATCGTCGCTAACCCATCCATCAGTATTGATCGTTGTATTCACCGACCCCTTGCTCCAGTCAGAAGTATAGTTCAAGTCCGTTTGACTAATTGTGATACCAATATCTCCATGAGCTACAAAAAAATCGTTATCATAAAGAGCAGCTTCACTAAAATTTCGTGGGACAATGAATTCTTTGACTTCTGTTACTACAATATCTGCAACATAAAATGCATCATATGTACTTGTGGTGCTTCCACCAGTATAAATCTGACTGCCGTTCGACTTGTGCGTAGTGAAAAATAAGGACTGTAGGTCATAAGCGGTTGATACCGCAACTTCAGCAGAAAAGCTTTCCCACGAATTTTTTACAGTTACTCTCGCAATTTCAGTGTCAGCAGTAATAACTCGCACATAGTCTATATTCGCAGACGTATTAGCTATAAGAATTTTCCCTGATACTTTATATTTTTTTCCAGCCTCAAATACGTCATCACGACGTATATAGTGAGAGCACCCTGCGGCGCAGGTATCTGCCCTAGCGCATAAGGAAAAGCCCTCGTCTGTAGATTCAGAAGAATAATTTTCAAGCACAGAAAGGCTAATTCCTTCCCATTCATCTTTGCTAGCACTAAAATCTGAAGTATAAACACTAGCAGCAGTATTCGTTATCTCTCCCTTTTTTAAATCCAAATAAGGAATATTAACTCCACTGCCGGAAGCGTAACCCACTATGTTTTCTCCGACGTAATCTAAACTTACATTGGGGAGAGAACCGACCTCTAAGTTTAAAGCGTATTTAGTAAGGTAACAATTTTGAAAAATTACGGTAGAGTAATCCGCGCTATTGGGATCGATAACATCAAGTTCACCAAATGTCCCATTATAAAATCCATCATGAGGAATGTCAGTTGAATATATTTCTGTTACTACAATATCTTTAAGTCCAAATTCATCCGAGGTTGTCGCTGCGAAGTCTGAGAGTCCGTTAGTATCTACAGGGTAAAAATAAATATTCTCGTGACCGGCAATAACTTCAAACTCAAAATCTACCCATGTTGCTATAGTTATAGGAGTCCAAGGTGACGAGGTTTTCGTGAAATGAAACTTCTGGCCCTCATATGAGCTCTGCGATCCCAAGTATATAACCATTCCTTTATAAGTAGTGCTGCCGCCAGAAATATAAAATTTACCTGATATTTTGTATCTTTTCCCCACCGTGAACAAATACTGCTTCCATGCATCATGCGGATCTTCGGTAGTGTTTCCTTTACTCCTGAACACGTTAGTTTCCCCACCGTACAGATCCACACGACTCTTAGTTCCATTACTTTGTCCCCAACCATCAGTATCCGTACTAAAATCTGAAGTATAAATAATATCCCTATCCCAGTTCCCCTGTTTAATATCTCCCTCTTTATTATTAACTACCAAGTAAAGATTTCTTTTGTCCTTCGTGCCCACCGTAGCCATATCGTGAACTATGGACTTATTACGGTCAACAGAATTTTCGTTTTCGTTGTCTGTGTTTAAGCCTATTCTTTTTTCGTTATTAACCCCGTCTAATAAATAGTCTATGCTAAGACCGACCTCCGCTGGTTGATCTGCTTTTCTTGAAAAGGGAATGGATTTTCCTAAGACGGCAGCATCACCCTTAGGTAGATCGATATTGTAATTGATAGACTGGACTTTGTTTAAGCGTTTTAAGACTTGGTGTCCAGCGATACCAGTAATCAAATTATCCGTCTCGTCCTCGGGAGAACCCACGAATACATTTTGTATATTATGGATAATTCTATTTCGAGACATGTTATTATTCTTTGCTTATATATAAAATGCTGGCTAAATAATCATCGACTTGATGCTCGGCTGCTATAATTTGAATTTCTTTAATTCTGTCTGGATTCGTGTCTATCGGATTCTTTATATAATCTTTAGCTTTTCTGCTCCAGTTCTTCGGCTCTTCGTTAGCGACAATTATTTTGGTTATATCAAAAGCGATAGCTCTTTGATCTTCACTTAGTTCTTTTACTTTATGCTTTCTTTTTAATGAGGTTTCTACTTTCTTATTAAGCTTATCCGCTTCAATAAAGCAGTCTTTAACTTTAGTTAGTAAGAAATTATATGATTTATATGCCTTACCGTCCTTGGTATATTTTGCCCCTATGGGAGATACTTTTTTAGTTGTTTGAGGAGAGCTTGTTCCTCCGGGTCTTCCAGCCGGTCCGTTTTTTGTCTTTGGCGCAGGCTTTGCTCCGTTTTTTTGAGGCGTCACTCCTGCTGGTTTTTGTGCGGCCTTCTTTTCGTCGCTTTTCATCTTTTCTTTATTCATTTTCTCTTGCGACTTAATATTTTCTTTTTGAAGATCCATCTGCCCTTTTTGCGTTCTATCCGACAAGTCTTTTTGAGTTTCTGGCCCGCCCACCATGGGCTCATAAAGACCTTTACTTCTCAACTTTTTATATTCTTGTTGAGACTCTACAGACTCTTCACTTAACGGCAGCCTACCACTTTCAATAGCTTGCATGCCTTCTTCCGGAGTCATAATTCCCATCTCAACAAACCTAGCGTAAATTCTAGCAAGAATTGGATCATTCTTTATCGACAATTTATGAAAGTGTGCGGTAGGATAACCTTTAAAGCCTAAGTCTTTCGCTATCCTTTTAATCTCTGGCATAAGAAATTGATTTAAAAACGCTTTCCGTGCTTGTCTTAATCTAGCAACAAACATTTCTATCTTTACTGATTGATTAGCAAATTTTTCTGTTCCGCCTGTGATAATGGCGCTAAGACCCATGGCTATATCTTTATCAACGACTTCGTATTTTTTGGGGTCAAGGATACTTCCAATTTCCGGAACCACGAAGCTCGCTTTGGTAGTATAATCTGCAATTAAAACTCGACCGACAGATTCATTTGTAAACAAGTCTTGCATGGCCGCTAGATTTTGTTGGTTAACTCCCCCTTTATCTGGGTCTGTGCCCATCGTTACAAGAAGAATGGTTTGCTGCATGGTCCGAGAAACGGCCATATCCATTTTTTTCATTTCCGCTTTCCAGTTAATATCGTCCAGCACTGGGTAGCCCATAGGAACCGCAAGCGGTTCGTAATCTTGCTTTTTATAAAAGACCGCATTAATTTTTTCTTCATTAAGGGGGATGGCGACCTCACTATTTGTTTTGATTTCTTTTTGAAGCTCCGGCTCTAGACCATTGTAGACCTCTTTATCTTCTTCGGTTCTCGGGTTCCTAAGCCTTGACAGTTCATAGCCGTTTATTCGTTTATAATATTTATTAACAGCGAAAGAGATATTTCCTCCCACTTGGATATCTGCGGGGTTTAAGACAACGTATCTAGCTGGGATAATATACTTTTGATTTGCTGCGGATAGCCCGAAAGTACGAGTCATTTTATTTAAATCAGATTTTAAAATTTTAGAATCAAATCTATATACAAAAACATTCCCACTCCTATAATACTCTCTAAAAAATCTATCTTGAAGGCTCCACATATTAACCTTGCTAAATAAAGTGGAGAAAAACTCTTTAGACTTTTTCGTTCCTTCCGTAAGATAAATGTCACTACAAGAAAACTCTGCCATCATATCGATAGCGTTTCTAAATACAGAAAAATTATAATAGGCTTTTTGACATAAAACCACGGCGTCTCTTACATCAATATTGGAGGTTTTGTTTCCATACCCAGTCGTGCTATAATTAAACGGCACCATACCTTTATCAATGTTTACAAATCTATCAGTCTGCTGTATCCCTGCCGCTTTATTTCGTCTGGTTCTAGTCGTCGTTGCCGCCGTGCTTGAATGCATTGCCATTAAAGGCTGACCGGAAGTATCAGGTTTTGACGCCCTTTTTCTTGGGGTTTTGGTCTTTGGTTCTGGCTTGATCTTTTTTGAGCTATTTTGACCTGTTTTCATCTTTTTATAAGTACACTAATTATAGCATCCTTGGAACAAAAGTGCCAATATCTTCTTTGGGCATTCCCATCATATCATAATAGCACTTGATCCCCCAATTAGAGAGCATAAGGGTAGTATAATTATCTTTGCGAGCTCTACTTGCGCTTGTAGAACGCTTTAGGTGCTGTGGAAGGTCAAATGTCTGCGTTCCTCTAGCGGTAGTTTTAACCTCAACCAAGGCACATTGTTTTTTGGTTTGATAGATAAGAGCGTCCTGACCTTCAATAAGCTCTATAAGGCTCTTCTCTCCAGTGTGTTTTAGAGTGATCCTTTGGCTGGAATATTTGTTAAAGGCTTTTTCATTAGCCACGGCTTTAGACGCAAACCATATTCTTTTATGATCTATATTAGCTTGAAGATGCTCGTTCGCTCTTCTAATAAAATCAGAAGTGAAAACTTGTTTAAAACAAATTGCTCCATTCTCTTTGTTGTACGCCCTACGAGATTTGACTAGCATCTTGTCATAATCCTCCCCCTCGGCGTCGCTATTAAAATCAAAAAACTTTAATTCTATTTTAGCGTTTTTAAATAATCCATTTTCATTGCAACTGTCTATAAATTGGTATCCCGCGTTATCAATGACGATCATCTCTAAATCGAAATTTTTAATTATATAATACATATAACGTATATGATCTCCCAAGTCGCCTCCCGCGACAGCATAACTGTGGACTAGCGTCCCTTGTTTCGTATGATCATCTAATTCTAAAATAGACATCGCAAAGTAATCAGACGTCGGGCTATTTGAAAAGCTAGGATCGATAGCTAAAATATATTTTGTATTTTTATCTCCTACTATTTTTGAGGTAGGACTTTCTCCGTCGGGGATAGTACATTCGTGCATTTTTTTAGCGCTAAAATAACTATCTGACCCGTCAGTAAATTGAGCGCAATATTCTCGCTGAAAACTAGAGTGGCTTTGTCCTCCCTCTTTAGCTTCCTCAATGATTATCTGGTCAATCATATGTTCGGGTAAAGATTCATATCCCATTTGAGACACAAAATAATCTGCGTCCCCCTTTTCCGGGCTATTAATTTTTTGTATCCACTCCTTATATTGTTTGAACAAATTTTCGAATGTATAAGACGCAGAAGATAAGGCTATCATTTTAGAATCATTTTCGAAAACCATCCTATGCGACTCTTCCATTTTTCCTTCAGATATGAGTCTGTCTTCCATTTCTCTAATTTCTATTCGCTCTTTCATGTCTTGCGGGGCTACTAGAAAAGGCATTAAAACTGTTTTAATTAAGTCTTCTGGAAGCAGAAGGTACTCATCGAGGACAAGGACGTTTGCACGAAAGCCGCGGATTTTTTCTCCGCTTAAAGGAATAGCTGTAATTGTCCCCCCGTTAATGTCCCATTTAAATTGATCATTGCGTTTTGATTTTGCACCGAAACATTGCATTAAAAGTTCCGCCCCTTTAGATTCGGTAATTTTTTCTAAATTTTCGAATATGAATCTGGCCGTACGAAACGTCGGGCCAGCGATAAGGATTTTAGTCCCCGGAAAAAAGATACATTGAAGAAAACAAAAAATAGATGCGATAAAAGTTTTACCGCAGCCGCGTCCCCACACACACATCGAAAAATTACGGTTCATCATCCCCTTTAAGGTGATCTCTTGATATGGGGCGAGTTTGATTCCGGAGACGAGCTCTGTCGTAAATCCGAGATTACTTCTTAAAAATTTAGCCAAAGAAACTTTAGCCTCTTTTTCTGTGAGTGCCCCCTCTAGCTTTAGAAGCTCTTGGTTGATGTTGGGGACGTCTTTAATGTATTTGTCTGGACAATACCACATATTATAATTTTTTTATATCATAAGCTAGCTGCAGGTCTATCTTAGAATAAACACGGCCATTTAAAAGTAATTTTTCAGTTACCCTTGTCGCTTCTTTTCTCCCCCGGACAAATAAAAAATCTAAGTTTTTGTACGTCTGCAAAAGTGTCCGGACATTATGAAAAACAAATTCTGGCGTAGCTTTTATTTTTTTTGAAACATAAGGTAAATGCTTAAATGACAAACAGTCGTTAATACTTTCTTCGACTAATACTACTAATCTAACTTTATCTTTTTCGGACCGCTCTATTTCTTTAACAAATCTATCATACCCCCCACTTAAAGTCCCTATAAAATCTGTTATAGATTTTCTTTCTATATAAGTATTTCCACTAAGACGATCGTCATCTAATGCGTAGTCCCCGTATTTCAAAGCTTTTACTTCTGTAGGAAATGATAGCTTAAATGGTTTTTGCTCTCTGCTGTCAATATATATTTTATAACGCATTTTTTTAATAGCGTCTATTGGCGCGTCAAAAGGTAGAGAGATTTTCCCGGGCCATTTTGTGTATTTATTTTCTAAGCCGAGCTCTGTCGAACAATATCCATAATAATTGTCGTCGAAAGTAGAATTAAGATATGTAATGGGCGGGCACATGAGAGACCTTGCTTCTACCTCGCAAGGCGCGAACTTTAACTTTTTTTTCTTTGCTCTTCTTTTTAAATAAGACTCACAATAATTACGAACATCTTTTTTCGGCGTGACCTGAGTCCACTTTTTCATAGAGTGCCGAGTATTAAAATGTGAATAAAGATATTGTTTTCTATTTTTAAATTTAATTAAATCCCCAGTTAATAAGTCTTTCCTAGGGTAATAAGCATGATAGTAGTCTACCACCAAACAATTATGAGCTCTTAAGTGCCTATGTAAGCCTTTATAATCGGTGAAGCGGTCTTCGCATATTTTGCAAATAATTTTTGGTTTTTCATCCATCTAATATTTCTCCTTCTGATATTCCCAAAATTCTAGATTTAACTTCGTCCATAGACGTGAGATTTTCGATTTCGTTTTTTATGACCATTTTTCGACGTTCGGCTAACTCAATCATTTTCTTGCGAGTTTCTTCTTCCCTCCACATCTCAACCAAAGTAAGCACACTAGCATTTTCTTTAATTTGTTTTTTTAGCTTGTCGCTCCGTTTTTCCTTTAGGCTTTCGAGAAGCTTTTGCTGGCGGTTAACGCATTGATTATATTCTGTTTGCGCCGTGTTAATTGCATCAACAAGAGCCATTGCGATCCTTCTTCCTTCTGTGTCTTCTGCGGCATTATCTAAATGTTGTTGAAGTCTTTCCACTCTTCTTTGGATATTTGAGGCGATAACGACTTCTGTAGCAAGTACAATATATTGATCTACCTCTTCTTGCATTAAATCGCTTTTATCATAAGTATATCTAACAAAGCTACTTTCAAAAAGCTCTCTAGAAGTTTGATTTTCATAACCGTTCATCTGATGTAAGAATCTATAAGTATGAAGATAACCGATTAAACTATTAATATCCTTTTTATTTTTGGGGGTAATTTTATTTTTGTCTATTCCCTCAAGAACATAATGGTTAACCTTAGTGATTGCCGCGGGTATGGTTTTGGGCGGTTTATATCCTTGTTCGGGAACTTGACTAGGCTGAAAAGCGGCGGTAGGATTTAAAGTTTTAATGTGCTCGTCGACAGCCCTAGACTCCTGATTAAGATTAGTCAATTCATTATTCTTAAACAAAACTCTAGCCATTTCGACAGCAGACATCATACCGAAGTTGTTGTTAATAAATTCTTCTTGCTCTTCTGTTAGCTCAATTTTTTTGGGTTGATATTGATGAGAGGCCAGAGCTTTAATTTGTTTCATAGCCAAGAAAGCCTTTACGCTTTTACCCTCTTTACTCCTGCCGTCTAAATGCGGTTGATCTGGATATGCGACTCTAATTAGTTCTAGAAGGGAGGGGGGATTCTTTTTTCTAGAGTCCCATTCTTCCAGAACGTTTCTTTTTTGTTGGTTTGTTAATTTTATTTTCATTATCACCAAATATCTATTTCGTCTTTTTCTATTAAGTCTTTTACTTTAGCTATTATTCTTTTTTTGACATTTTTAATCTGCTTGTACCCCGGAGACCTATTTTTTTCCGAAGTCTTATACCCCATTTTTTTAGCGGCCGCTAATTCGTCTAGATGGTCTATGTATAAATATTTATAAATTTTCCATTCATGAGGCTTTAATGCCTCCTCCATTTTCTCATGTAATATCGTCGCGCACCTTTCTATATCCAAAGACTGATTATTTTCAATATAGAACGCTTCCTGCCTATAGCTCTCAAGCGGCACGGGCATCTTAGCCGCGAAGCCAGCTTTTTTATTTTTTTCCCAATTTTTATATAAAGGACAAGCGCTACATTGTTTTTCGTAAATCTCGCAGCCCTCTTCTCCTCTAGTAGCCTCGCATCGAGAACAGGGTTTAATAAAGTTCGTATAATTATTTCTAATTAAGTTCTTTATTTGGTTAGCTATAATGGTTCTTATCCAAGGCTTAATATTTTTGCTTTGGTCATATAAGTGCCATTTTTTAAAAATATGAAATCTCAATATCTGAGATACATCTTCAAAATCTAGCCAAGCTAAAGAAGTTAAATTCCATTTGTACCTTTTTTTTGATATTTCCTCATTGATAATTTCTATGTAATCCTCAAAACCTTTTTCCTTTTCCCCCGACTTCTTCGCTGTTTTTTTCTTAGGTTTCTTCTTTTTCATTTCCACTGTCTTGTTTTCTCACAGAGCCAGCCTCTCTCTCGAAATCTTCCATGGTATATTTTTCGTCTATACCCGTGGTCGATCCGGGATGGGTGCCCTCTTCACTAGTTCCCATTAAGCTACCGACAGTATCGCCTATGGGCCGATTGGTCATATCTATCTCTACATCTAGCCCTCCCAGTTTTAAAATATTTGTTATGGTTTGATCGGGGTCATCGACAACGACCTCTTCTACCACGCCGAAGGCGTCGACCTTAAGTTCTGTATCAGAGGTGGCTAAAGCGTGAGAAAATTTAATTCCACACTTGTTACAAAAATTAGGTTTTTCTGATACGTATTGATTTAATGACCCGCAATTTTGACAATATGTCTTTAGCATAACATTATATTATACCATACTTTTCAATATTTTATTGATTTTTTGTGCTTATTTCTGTAAGATATAGCATGAGCAAAGACGGTAAAGAAGAAGCAAAAAAACTAATAAACGAGATACTAGACATATCTTTTCCTTTTTGTAAACATGATGACCCCGGGATTAGTGTCGAGTTAAGTATGATTAATAACAAAGCTTACGCATTGTTGAAGTTAATAGACCACAGAGAAATTGAATAGGAGACTAATTATTCTCCGAAGGAATAATCAAATTTTTCTATATCACTTTTGTAGAACTCACTAACGAATTGTTTGGAAGATTCGTTGTATAAATCGTAAGGGTCGCCTTTAAATTTAACATGCTTGGATTGAGCTTCTAATTTAAAATCTGGCATATAATTAGGCAAGGGAGTCTCCAGCTTAAGGCCTGTCTTTTCTTCGAGACGGGGAGGGAGCGTAGCGTCTAGGTCTTCCAGTTTAAAAACATCATCCATAAGTTCCGCTCCGGTATCCCAGTCTTTAAAAAAGAAATCATAACTAGGAAGAAGGGTCTCTCGGGCGTTATTGGCCAAATGGTCTACAAAATCATTAAAGTGCGGAGTATAGGCAGAGTCTATATCATAGGCGTTACGAGCATCTAGTATCGTTAACATATTTTTATCGGGCTGAAGGAAAAAGTACCAAGAAACCATTTTTCTCCAAGGATTTCTAACTGTACTAAATGTATAATACTCGTCCCATATATCAGGAAGGTTTGATTGATTAATACTGTGCTTAAGCTCCTTAGCGCTTATATGTAGTATATTAATGAAATTTTGTTTTATAATTTCTTTATTTCCCGACGGAGCATTTTTATATAAACTATGCGCGTCTATCTGACTATAAGGATATAAAGTCCTCCTTAGTGAACTAGAGCCACACTTCGGGTTAGATAAAAAAATAAACTTATGTGAATTACTTATTTTCATGACATTGGCATTTGCACCTGTCTAGATTACATAATCCTACTTTACAGCCCCAATGTCTAATTTTATTCCAAACTTTTTTTAGCTTTCCGTACATTTTTTTTAACCTTCTTTTTGCTTTTGGCGCTAACTTGGTGCTCTGGCATCATAGCTTTAATTTCGTCTACCAAACCTAACTCTAGACATTCGTCTGCGTCAATCCACCAATCTTTTCTATCCCAGTTTCTTTTGAGCCTGCGCTTGCTGAGCTTGGATCTTGATGTAAAGATATCTAGGACGCGCTCTTCGATTCTTTTAACAAGTCTTACTTCGTCTTCTATCTCATACGTTTTACCTATGGCTCCGAACGCGGCTCTGTGAATCATCAACCATGCTTGATGACCAATCCACCTAGTGTCTCCAGCTTGGAGAAGGATTCCCGCCATAGAAGCGGCCATACCCAACGAGCCCGTCGAGATATGATGACCTTTAGATCTAAGTTCTTGAATGAAATCAAATAATTCAAATCCGTCAACGATACTTCCTCCGGGAGAAGAAAAAACGATTTCTATTTTGCACTTGGAGTCTTTACGATGCCATTCTGTGAGCTTGCTCATACATGCTTGTACGGAATGGTGGTTTACGTCTTTAGAGAATCTATATAAATAATTTTCTTCGTCCGTATATAACTCTTTGCTTCTAGAGTTGTGGGCCTTTTCAAATTCTAGCTGAGCTTTTCCAGCTTCTGCTTGGACCTTCTTGGTTTCGGCTTTAGTCTTTTCAATCTCGGCCTCTTTATATTTTAGTTCGGCTTGCTTGAGTAACAAGTCGGCTTCTACTTCTTTTTTAGTTCTTGCTTGGTCACTCATTTGCTTTCTCCTTCTTTGTTTATTTTTTGGACTATAAATTTAACTAACTCTGATCTCATAATATCCTCCTCGGAGAAGTTAAACGTATAAATTCCCATTGCTGCGCTTTCTTCGTCTGAGAATAGTTTTGATAAGTTTTCAAACGCTCCCTGACAACTCTCGCTTCTAAGGTCCGTTTGCATCGGGTCCGCTAAAACGAAACACCTACTGCCCTGCCCCATTCTCGTAAGAACGGTCACGACCTCCTTTATTGTAGAGTTCTGAGCTTCATCAAGTATAATACATTTTCCCTTCCAATTCATTCCTCTCGCGAAATTGACTGGGAACATAGAAATCCTACGTTGCTCTTCTAGCTTTTCTGGTTTAGTCGTAGTTAATAGTTCGTCTAGCTTATCCAGAAAAGGTAAATTATAAAATCTTAATTTTTCGTTAGCGTCTCCGGGTAAATACCCCAGACTTTTTTCTGAGCTCTCCACGGCAGATCGAAGATACATAATGTCTGAAATAGCCTTCATGTTGAGAAGCTGCAATCCGCAATAAGTGGACAAAAGGGTTTTAGAGGTCCCTGCTGGGCCGTTAACGAAAATAATTTTAGTATTATAATCTAAAGCTATTCTGAAAAATTCTTTTTGTTTTTCCGTCCAAGGAAATTGGTTGATTTTAATTTGCCTTTCAATTGGGTTTTCGGCAATATATTTGTTTTTGGTTTCGTTTAGATCTTCCGCGAGTTTTTTGTCTCCTCTGATCTTGACTTTCCCTTTTGATTTGACTTGTTTATCAAGCATTAATTATATTTACACGCTATAAGTCTCTAAATTCAGTATCATATTTACTCTTATAATGCGCTACGGTCTTACTAATACCCTTTTCGAATGGGATCTTAGGCTTCCACTTTAATTCTTTTATAATTTTAGAAGCGTCTATGGCATATCTAAAATCATGGCCTAATCTGTCACAAACAAATTCTGTACAGTCTTCGAGCTCTACTTTTAAGATATCGCAAATAGAGACAATAACATCAAGATTTCTTTTTTCGCAGTTGGCTCCGATATTATATGTTTCTCCCGGGACGCCCTTCTTCAAGACAGTTAATAGCGCGTCGCAATGATCATCGACATGTATCCAGTCTCTTACGTTTAAACCTTGGCCGTATACTGGTATTTTTTTTCTTTTTAAAATGGAATTAATAATGGTAGGAATAAGTTTCTCTTCATGTTGATAGGGGCCGTAATTATTAGAGCAATTTGAGATCGTCACAGGTAATTCGTACGTATGGTAGTATGACCTTACCAAATGGTCAGAAGACGCCTTAGAAGCCGAATACGGGTTCCTAGGAGCATAAGGAGTATCTTCTGTGAACTTACCCTTTTCTCCCAAATGACCGAATACTTCGTCAGTAGAGATATGATGAAACCTTTCCACCTCATGTTTTCTAGCAGACTCTAAAAGATTGAAGGTCCCGAGGATGTTCGTCTCTACAAAAGCTCTTGGCCCGATAATAGAATTGTCTACATGAGTTTCTGCTGCAAAATGTACTACGTGGGTAATACCATATTTTTCGAAGGTCGAATCAATATATTTATCGTCTTTTATATCGACTTTAGCAAACTTAAAATCAGCATAATCGTCTAGATCTTCTTCGAGGTTACTAAAATCAGAAGCGTATGTAAGACTGTCCATGACGACTAATAACTTAACGCCCGTTCTTTTTCTTAGCATCATTTTAACGAAATTGGTTCCGATAAAACCTGCTCCACCTGTGACTAAAAGATTCATAGCCTCTAATTATAATACACTTTTTGAGGGTCAGTGATATTGATATTTACAGTGATTTTCCTCTAAAATACTCTCTCCCTTCAACGAGTTTTCTGCGTACCATTTACTATCTCTATCATTTCCACAATCATTACTTTCGCTAAAAGAAGCGTGATATTCGTTTTGCTGGCTTACTCCAAAAATATGAAAATCCTTGAAACCCGCTTTCGTTAACCACAATAATCCACAATGATAGCTACTTGTTAAAGTATCTTCAGGAGGAATTGACTTTGCTTTTTCCCCGCAGCTTTTAAAATAAAAATCATCCATCTTTCCGCTATCTATTTCTAAAAATAAGTGCTGAGTAAATAATTTAAAATTATATATATTTATATCTAGATCTTTTAGCTCTTCCAGAAGCCACTCATAAGTCTTATCCGTGTCGAAGCACATTCCGTTGTCATACATCTTTCTCAAGACCAACGGGCAGACAAGGCTCTTAATTTTATTAAAGTCTTTTCTATTTTTGTTTAAAATATCTAAGACATTTGTGTCACAGAAAGATAAAAAATCTACTTTAGGCAAAAGCTGGTAAGCGGTATTAACCCCGCAAATATAAAAGTCATTTAGGTCTTTCCCACTTAAAAACTTTTCGACATTAGATATAGTAGGGCCTTTACCAGCAATAATTACTGATTTATTAAGATCAAAGTCAGAATCAGATATTTTTTTTAATTTAGCCATTTTTGTAAGTAAGATTCCTTCGTTGATCTTGCTGTCTCGCTGCGGTGCCTCGTGCGTGCTCGGCCGTATGAGTATTGTCTAGTCCGTATCCGAATGTAATTAAATACCTCGATTGATTATACTCCTCTACATATTGAGATAATAGCTGTCCTCTATGTAATATTCTTTGGTCAAATACAATCGCGTCTCCCACTTCACTATGTACACAATACTCTCCCTCGGCTCTCACAGAGGGATCATCGTCTCGCCTATTATGTGATTTAGGGACAACCCATAGCCCGTAATCATTGTCACTATGATCCTGTAACAGAAATGCGATTTTAATAATTTTATAATCATCATCCCACAGGTCACGTTGTTGATATATTTTATACGGCCCCATTAGAATATCTCTATGCCAATCTGTTGTTTTGTCTTGGTGAAGGTCACTATGCCCTGCGAAAATAAAACCTTCTCCGAGAATAGCCTTAGCGATATCTAACATTTTTTTGTCTTCGTGAAAGGTGTTTAGCTCTTTTAGCTCTGGTGTGATATTGGTATATCCGCCCAGACATCTTCCTCCGCTGAATTTTAAACTCGGATGATCAGCGAAGTATTCTTCGACTATTTTTCTAAAATTTTCGTTCTCTTTCCCGGTAAGAACGCCTTTAACTAGAGCAAATCCGTTTTCTTGAAAGTCTTCTACAAATTTATTCATACTATTAATTATAGCATGGAACGAATTAATATAAAAGCTTTTTTACTAATTCTAAGTCATCTGGAGTATCTATTTGAAAGCTTCTATTCTTGGGCATCTCCGTCATCCCTATTCTACCGCTATATCTTAACCCAGAATTTAACAAGGCTTTTTTAGTAGTAATATAAAAAGCTCCGTTTTCCACATAAGTTTCGGGAACGTCTTGTCTCATCGGCCGATTAGCGATATCCCAATGATAAGGGGTTCCATTCAAATTCCACTCGGGAATCCAGTGCTCTTTGTAAACGGAAAAGACGGAATCATAGTCTTTCATCATTTGTATCCCCTTATCAATGTCTTTCGCTTTAAGTAGGGGAGAAGTGGGCTGAATAAATACTAATATATCAAAATCTATATTTTTCGCAAAATGGACTAGAGCTTCGTCACTTTTTGAATTATCTTGGGAAATTTCGTCTGGCCGGTTTATAACAAATGCTCCCAACTTAGCTGCGGTGTCTCTTATTTTTAAAGAGTCTGTACTTACCCATGTTTGGTCAACACTGGACGCCTTAGAGGCTTCTATAGAATATTGAATGAGGGGAATATGACCCAATTTGATTATATTTTTATTAGGTATACCCTTGCTCCCTCCTCGAGCCAAGATAAGAGAAAAAGTTTTCATTTGCGCAAAAGAATTCCTTTGTAGGCAACGTATGAAACTAATTGGAAGCCCGTTTCTTGTAGTTTCTTCACCCACCAATCTCTGGATTGCACGGTAAGGTGCAAGAGCCCCGTTAGGTCGGGCGTCGTTGCTGGAGCTAAGAGGGCGTGCCTATTATTTTTTACTACCCTGAATATTTCTTTTAAAGCTTTGTCTACATCGTTCGGATGTAAATGCTCTAACACGTCCGTTGAGGTAACCATATCAAAACTTTCATTTTCATAAGGATATGGGTCTGACGCGGAATTTTTAATACAATTAACCCCGTTCTTAATCGCGCGAGTAACACTTTCGTCAACTACGTCCATTCCGTAAAGCTTTATATTTTTATCGGATATAGCTTGTTTTAAAAAATTTGCGCACCCACAGCCTACGTCTAACCACTTTTCTCCCTCATTAAGTTTACCCACGCAAACATCATAATAGCTTCGCATATGAATACCCGGGGAAATATAATTTATTTCATTATAAAAACTTTTATAGTCTATGTGCTCTTCGGTTTTATGCTTAGATAAAGATCGCTTTATCTCCGTTGGGCTTACGTGAGGGTTGTGCGGATTATATTTGTTCATATATTCCCATTAGTTTACTATATACATGTTCGTTGTTAACATCAACATATTTGTTATCGATATATTCCCCTATGTCTTCTAAGAAGTATTTTTGTTTATTATGGCTGATCATGCTAATCACGTTACATCCCAGCGCATGCCCCATCATTTGACTGTGTCCAGCCATACAAAATAATTTGTCGATCTTTAAGTAATTGGATATAATTTTTTCTTCCGTAGAAAAAGCGTTACTAATAAAGCCCACGTTTACGCCTACTTTATCAAGATAAGATTTAAAAGACGTGCTTCCGTCATGAGATAAAACACAAACTTTTTTGTTTAAGGATAAAAGATGCAGAATAAAATTCTTTAAGTGATCATAAAAAATTTGTCTGGATGTATTATGATATCTCCTATCTGGTCTATCGTCTTTAACCTCAAATGCGTATATATCCCTTGTATCGGACGATAATTTGTGTTTCTCTTTATAATCTTTAGAAAACTCTATAGTGGGACAAAATTCAAATTTGATTTTATCATGATACTCTGGATCAACGATTTCTTTTAGTCGGTCACAATCTCCATTATGCCTTAACGAAAAATGCTTGCTAATTTCAATTAAAGTCTCAATATTGTTTTTGAAAATAGTAGACCTTTGCGGAATCTCTGATGGGACCGCTTGGTTCATCATGGTAATTTTTTGGTTATAAAATAGATTATAACCTATAGATAAAACATAAATAGGGACAGTTATTTTTCTTAGAGTATCACAGTATACGGGCCATTGCCAGCATGATATATTATTAGGGTTAGTATCGGGTAATATTAAACCACCTCCTCCAATTAATAAATAATCATACTTATTAACCATGTCAGCATCTTTATCTTCAAAATAATCCCTAACATTTTTGTTGGACCACTCTATTTCTTCTTTTACAATATTTTTTTCGAAATGCCATTTCGTTGCGGGGCCTATAATAAAATCTCCAGAGTTATTATGTCCGTCGGATGGAAATAGATGTAAGGCTCGTTTCATTTTCTTAGACTCTGTCTTTTGGCTTTTTCACTCTCTAACAATTCACGTGGGCCTCCATGACCCACGCTTGATTTGAGATCTTTAATAGCTTTGACCATTTTGATTAATCCCGCAGGCTCTACCGAGGCCATTTGATCAGACCCCCACATTGTTCGATCTAGGGTAATATGCCTTTCAATATATTCCGCCCCCATGACAACAGCAGCAAACGTTGGGACCAAACCGTATTCATGTCCACTATATCCAATAATTGAATGAGGGTATTTCTCCTTTAACCAAGTTATATACGAAAGGTTAAGCTCTGAGACGGGAGCCGGATAAGTAGAGTTGGTATGAAAAATTACATCTGGACTACAAGCTTCAACACACTGCTCTATTTCCTCTTCTGTGGACATACCTGTAGAGATTAATAGTTCTTTGTTCTTCCACCTCGCGTATTCACATAATTCTAAATCAGTGATTAAAGCAGAAGGGATTTTTGCCATATCGGCATATTTCATCATGAAGTCTACAGAGTCTTTATCCCAAACGCTCGCGAAGCACTTTATGCCTTTAAGATCACAATAGTCAAATATCTCTTTATATTGTTTATGGTTAAATTCGATTCTGTGCTTATACTCCAGATAGGTCATATTGCCCCAAGGAGTACTCTTAGAGACGTTTTTTTGATGTTCGGGTACGCAGAGGTCTGGATTACGCTTTTGAAGCTTTACATGGCTACATCCAGCAATTAAAGCAATGTCGATTAGCTTTTTAGCCAAAGAGACTTCTCCATTGTGATTTATACCAATCTCAGCGATAATCTTCATAATTTATTTATATTCGTTAATAGAAAGTATATATTTCCATCGTCAACAGGAGGGGGGCTAGATGGAAATTTAATTTCTTTTCTCATGGCAAATAAAACAACAATAATTAAAATAATTAATCCCAATACGAATTGGGGATTCCATTATCTTTTTTTTCTTTACCTTCTTCTATCCAATGTTTAAGTGAATGCTCTACAGCTTTGAGAGCGGTACGAACCCTTTTGGGGTAAAGGGCTTTTCTTAACTTAGTATTATCTAAAACACAATTAGAACGTGGGGTACGAGCGGCACCTAAACTATACATATCCTGTTCAGATTGAAAAAACTTAAAAGACATATCATTATTTAATATCTCCTTCATTTTTTCCGTTATTTGTTTTGCTGTTACTGCACCGGTGTTAACTACATTATATATACCAAAATCTGCTTTCGCTTGCCATAACGCTAGACAATATTTAACAAAATCTCCCCTATGAGAAATAGAATTATCAACGCTTAGGAGCATTGGGTAACGCATTAATTTAGACAAATAATTTCTTGATCCATCAAATTCATCAAACGGTATCCTTAACCTCCAAATATAACATTGATCTGATTCTTTCAATAGTGCTTCTTCTGCCATAGCCTTTGTACCAGAATAATAACTACAGTTACCATAGTCAAATGTAAAATTAGGTACATCCTTTTCAGTAAATCCATTAGCCCCCTTGGTTCCATTGTAAATACATCCCGAAGAGACGTGCGCCCAAGGAACCTTTGAGTACCTACAGGCTTTTGCTATGACTCTAGGAAGCGTCACGTTTCCTCGAAGGGCTTCCTTTTGATTATCTTCGCAAGCGTCCACGTTGGGTTTACCAGTATACCCAGCACAATTAATTAAAAATTTAATCCCCTTAGTCTTTATTAAGCGCCTTAGTGTGTCTACATCATAGTAATCATATTCAGAACGAGATAAGTCATAAGTATTTATGCCCATTTTCTTCAGTTCTTTTAAAAACTGATTGCCTATATATCCGCTTCCTCCTAAAAGTAATACCATTAATGATCCTTTTTAGCTCTTTTTAAACAATTTTTGTATAAGTTTCCAACCTATATTTTTCTTTTTAGGCTTTTGATCATAAAAACCCTCTTTTCTACGTCTCGCTCTTTCCTGTAATTCCCACTCGTGCTCCTCTTCCCACCTTTCCCTCTCTTCTGGAGTAAGATGCTGGGGAATAGGAGACTTAAGTTTATTAAAATAATTTTCTTTTTTCATTAGCAGCCTTTATACATGATCATTCTCTCTCCTCTCGTTGAAGGAATACAATGAGCTCTATCAATTATGCTCATATTATTAATAGGCCCGTTAAAATTATCGATAACGTTTCTTGCTAATTCAATAGTCGCGATGTCTTCAGCAATTAAATAACCGCCTTTTTTTAAATATTTACGATAAATGTTAAAATACTTTATAATGTCTTTTTCCGCGTGGGTTCCGTCATCAATCATAATGTCAAATTCTGTATTTTCAAAATGTTTTTTCGCAAAATCTTCGTCATACGCATTTCCTTCTATAACATTTACAGATTTTAGCTCACCGACCATCTGAGAGAGGTTAATATCTACCCCATAAATTACTGCGTTAGGGAAAAAATCACGCCACATTGCCAACGAACCGCCCCATCTAACACCAACTTCGAGTAATCTTACGGGCTCATACCTTAAATGCTCGAATAAAGGCCCATAAATCTCAGTATATACATGTTGGATGTTATACTCGCTCATTGGGCACTTATCTGTATAAGCTTTATACTTAGAAGCTATTTTTGTTAGTACATGATTACATTCTGTGTTATTCATTTTTTAATATTGTTAATAGATAATTTTTATACTCACAATCAGGAGTGTTTTTTATTAATTTTCTTAATTGTGTCTTGTTAATGTAACCCTGTTGGTAAGCCGCTTCTTCTGGGCAGCCAATTTTTACGCCTTGTCGCTTTTCAATCGTCTGAACGTACGCGGAGCTATCAAACAGGCTACTAGAAGTACCCGCATCGAGCCACACTGTTCCTCTAGGGAGCTTAAATGCACTTAGGGCATCATCACGAAGGTACGCTTTCATAACGTCTGTAATCTCAAGCTCGCCACGTTTAGAGGGTTTTAATTTTTCTGTAATTTCGATTACGTCATAGTCAAAAAGATAGAGTCCCGGTATAGCGAAATTGCTTTTAGGCTTTTTGGGTTTTTCTTCGAGAGATAAAACTTTATTGCTTTGCATCTCTACAACCCCATATCGTCTTGGGTCTTCCACGCGATAACCAAAGATCGTACCGCCTGAACTAAAATTATAAAAAGCATCTTGCAAAATATCATTTGCTCCATAATAAATATTGTCTCCGAGTATCAAAACTACTCCGTCGTCACGCTTTAGAAAGCTTTTAGCAATTAAAAATGCCTCGGGAATCCCCTTGGGCTCTTTTTGGACTCTGTATATAATTTTTATACCCCACTGAGACCCATCTCCCATTAATTTTTTGAAGTTCGACGTGGAGGCAGGGTTTGTAATAATACAAATATCATTAACGCCGTTTTCCATTAACGTCGTCAACGGATAATAGATCATGGGTTTATCAAAGACGGGTAAAAGCTGTTTGTTCGTAGCCAAGGTTGAAGGATATAGCCTTGAACCGTGTCCTCCAGTTAAAATTATACCTTTCATTTGACTATTTTATAATATATGTTATCTTGTAAAAAATCAAGTAAATATGTGGTCAAACGAATATCAACCCGAGAGACATGGCTATCAAGTATTGCTTTCCATGTACAATGAAGAAAGTTGTTTAGAAAATTGCCTTCTTAGCCTAGATGAATCTTTAAAAGATAAAAGTTGGATACTTTTGGTTGGAGATGATGATTCTACAGATAACTCTTTAGTAGAGTTAGCTAGATATGTAGAGGCGGGCAGGATAACCGCAGACAAGGTTCATTTATACGAATACGATAAAGCTTCTACAGTGGGAGAAGCAAAAAACCGCCTTATTAAAGAAGCGCATAATTTTAAAGAAGACTATCAATCAATTTTATTTATGGACGCAGACGACGACATGTTACCCGAACGTCCGAATATGATACATACCGCCGTTGAGAAAAATTCTCCTTTCGTTGTCGGAGCGTGGGAAAAAAATCCATTCCCCTTTCAGCCTCGAATTAATAATGCTCAATATTCTGTAGATACCCTTAGATTCGGACCTTGGGCTACTTTATTTGATTGTAACTTTTTGCCAGAAGATGGAGTTTTCTTCCCCGAACACAAGATATTCAATACTGGATTCGAAGATCTTTTATTATGGTATCATTTAAAATATATTAAAGATATCGTTCCTGTCGCCCATTCTTCCAAACAGGTTTCTCTAGATGATGATACTCCCGTACATCGTTATAGAATCCGAAAGGAAGGAGGGGTCGATAGAGTAACCGCCTCTCGTCCCGCTGATAAAGGTTCTCTCAATTATAATAGAAATACTTTTTGGGGTCTTTCGGAGCTTATTAAAGACCATTCTAGAGATATCTTTAAAAATCCACCTAGTCGCGAAGAAGCAGAGGAAGCAATGGAAAATTATATTAATAGAAAAGAATATGAAAACTCCCGCTCTAAATCGGTAGACCCTCAGGGCCCTTGTCAAGGATGCGGTCAAAACTAAAATATATAGTGTAAGTAAATAACATGAATGTAAGCTATCAAGACACAGGATTCCCTCACGGAGTACAGTTGAGGACAATGGCTGGAAGCACAGCGGTTACAGGTCAATTTCATATTTTTAATGTAATCAACGCTGCTGCCGGTCAACATACTATTAATTTTAATGATCAACCTCATTTAGATCAAATTACTATACCCGGTCAAACGGCATTAAATTTAGCTTATCCTATCCATTGTACTAATTTTACCCCATCGAACGCCGCGCTGATTATTGTATATTCTAGCGGTATTAGATAATTTAAATTATTTTAATAAGCCCCCGGGGGATTTTTAGGCCCTCGGGGAGACTCATTTTTAACCCCCCCCGCCCGTTTTCTAAAATGTGCCCCTCCGTTTTTTTCATAAATGGGGGGGGTATGCCCCCCGCGCCTTACGGCGCGTGATTTTCTAATCCGTACATGCGCTTGACCTTACCATCTGGCCTGCGGTTGTCGTCTTGGCTCTCAATCACCTCAGGGGGTGGCGGTAGGTGGGTTCCGCACGCGGCCAGAAAACGCGCTTCATCAAAGCGCGGGTTGGTCTTGGCACAGTAGGCGGCGGCCAGCGTGGCCAGCGTCTCTGCGCTTGTGCCGTTGTGTGCGGCGTTAATGAGAGCGGCGAGGAATTCCAAATGTTTCTTTGTCATAATATAATAAGGGTTAAGTTTAATAGTGTTAGTCTCTGCAACGAATGTCGTTGCCATCATTGTCATCGTACCATCCGATAACAGCAGAGCCATCAGAGTCACGCACAATCTCTTTGCCGTAAGCATACTCACGCTCTGGCTTGTATGCTGGAGCTTTCTCGCTTGCGGTGTAAGCACGATAGTCATCCAAATAGTCTTGGACTTCATCCGTGTCAGCATACGCTACATCTTCGAATTTCACAAGGTCACCATAGCCTTGTCCGTCATAGGCTTCTAACCATACGCCTTGACAGGCAACGATGTTGACCAAGCGGCAAGGTGCGCCAGTGTTGGTGTTGATGTAAATCGCTCCAAGGCGAAGGTTGTTTGCTTTGTTAGTTTGTTCTTTCATAATCATTTTCATACGTTAAGTATACCACGAGGGGTGGGACAAAGGCTGTCCTACCCTTAGACTTTCTCAATCTTTCTTACGGTGCGAGCGTGGCCCTCATCTTCAGTGTTCCAACGCCACAAGTTGTTTGTTTCTACGATACGGCGCGCGTGTTCTTCATCCATTGCTTGAATAAATACGCTTCCACCATCTTCAAAGGTTACGTCGAATATGCTTTCTGTTTTCATCATCTTTAATCTCTCACTCTCAATACATATAGTATACCTCATAAATGACAAAAAGTCAAGCGATAATATGAAAAAGTTATTCACAATTGTAATGAGACTAATTCTCAATAACGGGACCGGTCCCGATGCTATACAATGTCAAGCTTTTAATATAAGATGTATGTGTTGTTTACATAAGCCTGTGTCCATGCTTGTTAGTAGATGGGTACGCCCTAGGGCCTAGCAGTGTGATAGTTAGCAGCGTCAGGGTGTACGCTGGTGAATACAGGGTTATGTACATAAGCGGGCTTATAGTTAAGCGTCCATACTATGTCCCTGCTTACGTTATGCTGTACTGCCTTGATGGCTGCATTAAGCCTCCAGAAGTAGCGTGTGCCAGCATGGCTGGTGACCATGTACTTAGCTCCGAGTAGTTTCATTATCATCTTCATCTGTATGTAATATAGTCTATAATCACCTAAAAGTCAAGGGCTTTCTTAATAAAGTTATTCACACCCCCCTAGGGGGGGTGTGGGGGGTGTACCCCCTACCACCCACAACTATGTCTACCCAATATGGCTAATGCCACACCAGCCAAGCCAATGAGCACTATGCCCAAATTCTTTTTATCTGTTTTCCATAGTGCGTATGCTACTAGCCCTATGCCTACGAGTGTCTCGAATCCTATGCTTATCATATGTTTATCCTTTTGTTGTTTAGTTAAAATTGTCTATACAGGCGAATTCTACCCTCACCACTAGGCCTAGGCCCATGTGCTGCGCTATACGTACAGCGTGCGCCTCATCACGTGCCTTAATAGGCATAATAGATGTTTGTGGCCCTTTGACTAGGGTTACTTTGTATATCGATTCTTCGTTCATCATGGTAATAATATAACACACACCAAGGCATTTGTCAAGGGCTTTTTTAATAAAAGTTATTCACACTGTACGCATACGTACTACCACACACATACACACACACTGTACGCATACGTACTATACGTATACGTACCAAGCAGGACCGGTCCCGCCGCTATATAATGTCAAGCCTTTAATAGTATAATAACCCCCCCAAGGGTATGCCCCCGGGGGGGTACCCCCTAGGGGGGTCGCAGTCATAATCATCACGCTGTTTCGTTACAAGCTTGGAATAGATAACAAGCTCAGGGCTCAAGCGTAGGTTTTAGTGACTACTTAAAAAATCAAAAGGCCGATAAACATAGGCACGAAATGCACGCTCGCAAGGATTACGAGTAGAGCGGTACCCAAAGGCCACAGGAGGTCATCAATTGCATTTAATAGGTTTTTCATAATCTTAGTTGGTTAGGATAATGTCAATCGCTTCAACGAGTTGAAACGAATAATCAAGCATCACGGCGAACACCATGAGCGTCACGGCGAACGTGACCATTGGCATCATCACTTCATCGCGAAATGCTTTGTTGAATTCGTCGTTGATGTCTTGAATTTTTCCAACGATAGGTAGTTTGTTTTTCTTCATCATCTTTTTATAGTATACGGGTTTTCTGTTTCTTTGTCAAGATTAAAATTCTGTTTGTGTCTCACTTACTAACTCACCTAACTCACCTAATCCTCGTAAGTTTCTTTCGTCGTTGTCAACTAGCTTACGTTGAACGAATTTGGCAATTCTGATTTTCTTTTCAGCCACTCTCTTGCTGCTGATGTTATCCAAGTCGGAAGCTTCGTTAATGTCGATTCCAACGGTAACAATTCTGCCTACGTTGAATCCGAGAGCACTTAAAGCGATTCTAACAAATTCCGCGTTTTGATGACCTCTTGCGGTGAGGATGTCAAATTCTTTTCCAGAGTCTCTGACCAATATGCCGAGAGGAGTCAAATCATCTTCTGTCAGTGCGAGAATCGCGTGAGGGCGAAAGAAATCAAATAACCTGTCAGAGTCTCTGTCTTCCTTGATGAGCGTGCCATCTAGGTCGAATAAGGGTTTTAAGGTTTTCTTGTTCATCTCTTTCATTGTTATAATATACTCCATTTATGACAAAAAGTCAAGCGATATTCTCAAAAAGTTATTCACAATCTAAATGCTCTCGATGTAAAAACCGAAAGCAAGCGTACCGATAAACAGCACTATGCTGATAAGAATCCAAATCTCAAAACTTCTCATGTCGTTGTTCATTGTTATAATATACCACATAAAAGACACAAAGTCAAGAGACAATGTGGCACAAATAGCGTTTTTCGTGTGTCAATATGGCGCTCGGGACCGGTCCCGCCGCCTATAGAAGTCAAGTCTTTTTATAAACTTATCGCCGAATCTAATCTATGCTTGCAAACGCAAATTAGAGTACCCATCGGTGGTCTGGAAGACTCTCGACAGTTTCCTTGGGTAACATCTCGCCAAAGATGTTAGTCACTTGACGCACACGAGCAATTACAATGCCGTTGTAATCTTTCTTGACCCAAGTCTCTACCTTGGTGCCATCTTCTTCATAGTGGCACGCATACTGAGGCTTGAGCTTCTTTGATAGTGGTGTTTTCTTATGTTTAATCATTATTCCAAGTCTCCCCATGTGTCGCCATCGTCGTAAGAGATCAAATCCAATGCGGGGATTGTGATTGCCTCTGATCCAGCATAGTCAAAGCCATGCACTGGGTATTCTTTGCCGTCTACAATGGCGGCATCTCCGTTTTCGTTTAGTGTTATGTTTTCCAATTTGGTTTTCTTTCTTTTACTTTGTTTAGTTTATAATCTTACTCGTCTTCCCAGCGATAGCCCGCTGGAGGCATGACGTCATTAAGTGATTCGGTGCTGCCGTATCCTGCAACGCTCAACACGTAAGGTTTAATCTCGTTGAGATCCACGCTTCCCCATTCATTTTCTGCACCCATAACAAAACCAAAGGCAATGCCGTTTTCATCTGCTTGCTCTAGGTAATACTCCCAAAAGTTTTTTAGGATGATGTGCTGTGCGACTGCAAAAGGTTCGCTTGAATCTTCGTTGTTCGCGTTAATAATGTTTCTTGTTTGTGTTTTCATAAATTACTTTACCTCCTCAAATACTGGTTGGCTACGGTGCCCCTCAAAGTATGAAGGGCAAGAAGCGGTTACTTCTTTGTGACCCGTTTGGGCAAATGTTTTGCCAACGGTATAGTCAACCCAACCGTGAGAGGTTTGTTGTCCACCGATTTTATCGATGGCTTCAACCTGTGCAGTTACCCAGCCGAGAGTATAAGGCTCGAACTCTGTTGAGAAGTGAGCGCAAGCAGAATCAAATCCGCTGAACTTGTTGGTGTACTTAAACCCCTTTGCGCGGAGTTCTGTATAGTAGTGTTGTTTTTCTTTCATAATCTTAAAGCTTTTCCAAAAGGTGAATCATAATTCCCGTGAATAGGCTACCAATTAAAACACCCATAAAAATCCCGTGAATGAGAATTTCTTTTTCGTGTTCTTTGCGTAGGTTTGAGGATGGTAATTCCTCAATCAGTTGTCTTTTTGTTTTCTTCATAATCTTTTTAGGAGTAAACTTCGTAATCTTCATCATAAGCCCAATCGTGAGTTGCTTCAGTGTAAGCAGCAACCTCATCGGTTTCGGTGGTGTTGCTAATGTAACCAAAGCGGCAAAGGTTGCGAGCAACCCATTCAGCTTGGTGAGAGTCAATCGCCTCTAGGACAATGTTAATATAACGAGAGCCAGCGAATGCTGTCGTAAACTCTACGTTGTAGGTTTTAGTTTTGTTTTTCATATTCTTCATGCGTCTAGTATACCATAGAGGGTGGGACATCCGTAGTCCTACCCATTAACTTTCTCAAATTCGTCAACATTCATTGACCAAACCGAATCAACTACCCTACCGTCAGGGCTGACTTCTACAATCTCAACACCACCAACGAGAATTTTCTCGTCTATGGCGATACGCAAGAGAGATCCAGCCTCAACTAAAAACCTGTTGAAGGTTTCGCGAGTCTTAACACCAGACTCGTAGACATCACCCAAGAACCAAAGTTCATAAGTGGCTTTTTGTTTCTCTGTCATCTTTAACATACCTAAATATAATCCATAAATGACAAAAAGTCAATGGCTGGGCGAAAATAAATCGGTCAGAATAACCCTGTTTTTGTGGGGTCAAATGAGGGTCTGAAAAATAGTTTTAACGGTGGGACAGGTATTGTCCTACCTCTAATGAGACTGAGTCTCAGGGACCGGTCCCGCCGGTGTCAAGCTTTTTTTTAACTTTTTTATCGGCTCACCATGTCCACGCTGGGCCTGTTATCATTAAATGGGCAATAACGAAAGCGAAAGCAATAGACGCGCCAACACAGGCGGCAATGATTAGCTCACAATACCAAGTATGTTTTTCTGTGCGTTTGATGTCTGCCTTAATTTCTGCGATAGTTTGCTCCGTTGTGTTTTTTTTCATAATCTTATAATCCCTCCTTAATATAATTGGTCAATCCTTTCTCATTAATAAAATGAGTTTCAAGAATATCAAAATCACTTTCACCCGTTCCCATGTTGTTGGCGTGTTGCAACGCCCTGAATAGGCTCACCGCTTCGTTGTATGTCTCGCAGGACTTCGCCGCAGCAAGATTTTGTTTGCGCGTGGTCTGCACTACGTTTTGAGGCTTTCCACTCTTAAAAATTAGTTGTCTTTTCATTTTCATAATTTAATAAATGTCAATTTCATTCTCTGTTAGTTCAAAATCTTGACCATCTTCATCAATTGCAATGATGGTGTCAAATTCTGTAATCTCATCAACTATCATTAGTTGCATACCAAAGCGAATTTCATCGCCTACTTTTAGTGTTTTGTTTTCTATTGTCATAATCTAAATTCCGTCTTGCACAACGCTGTTGGCGATTGGGCCGAGGCTTTGCTCGGTCTTGGCGAACTGTGTCCGCTCTTGAATCTCATCCACGAAAGTCACGTCAAGAAAGGCGTGCTTACCATTAGCAAGCTCAACGTCAAGAGTTTGACCGTCTGCCATGATGGCCTTGACGGTTGCGATTTGGCCGCGAAGGTTGGCGTTCCAAGGAGCGCGAATCTTCACTTGCTGATTGAGGAGAAGTTTCGCCTCTTGTTTTTTTAGTTCTATCTCTGTCATAATCTTGTTTTTCTTACTCTCTATACGTATAATATAGCACATAAATGACACAAAGTCAAGCGGTTTTTTCAAAAAGTTATTCACAGTCTGCAAGGGTGGTGGGATCCAATACCCGTTACGCGGACTGAATACCGCCATATCCTGTAAACTATGAATGGTGAGTGGGGCGACTTTCTCGCTCCCTGTTTTAATGCTCCAACGGTTAGACCGTCTGTAGGCTCTCGCCACAAGCATCACCATAATCTTTCTCGCTTTCGTTGTTATAATATAACCCATAAATGACAAAAAGTCAAGCGGTTTTTTCAAAAAGTTATCAACAGCCTGTGAATAACTCGGCGCGGGACGGGTCGAATTGAGACTGAATCTCAGAATCGGGACGGGACGGGTCAAATTGAGAATGAGTCTCAGAATCATTCTAAATGTGAATAACTTTCTTAAATAGTGGGTTGACAAATGGGTGTTTCTGTGTTACATTTATAGCATGTTAAACAAACAACAAATCACGAGCCTCAACCTCACCCGCCGCCACTTTGAATTCATCGCCTGCACTTTGGGCGAGATCGAAGACAACGAATCCCGTGAATCAGTCCTTACGGATACCTGTATCCGTTTGAGGGATACGCACCCTCGCTTTGATGAGAAGCGTTTCCGTGAGCGTGTGCAGGAGGTGCATGAAGATGGCTGGAGTCAGTTGGGCTGTGTGGAGGAGGATTTCCTAGCGGGTAGTAACCTGTGAATAACTTTTCCTTGTAACAATCTTAAAAATCAGCTACACTCTAAAAATGATGAATAACAACAACAACCACGACGCTCGCATTTCTTGCGAGGAAACTTTCACCGAGGACATGGGGCCAGCCGATTGGGCGAATGAGCCCACTGAGCCCACTGAGGCAGATCACGACGAGGCGAATGCCCGTTGTGAGGACGCGCCTTGCTGTGGGTGCTGTGGTGATGGCGGCAGCATGGATGACGGCTATGGCACGTATGCGGATGACGCATGGCACGATGCCCACGAATATCCCGATTGGTAAAAATCGGGAAAATCTCAAAAATCTTCGTCTTCAAAAATTCTCATTTTCAAAAATCTCAAAAAAAATCTCGTGAGAAAAATCTCACGAGAAAAATCTCTCGAGTCATATTTGTCAGTTATATTCTTCGAACCATATTTGGCGGCGGGACGGGTCGAACTTCTTTATTTGGCTTCTTAATATATTTGAAGTTGTTTTTTATTTGAAGTTATTTTTTATTTGAACTTCGATTGCTTTGGTTTATAGTGTGTGCCTGTTCCTTCTGGATAATGACGAACTCCGTTTTTGTTTAAGCGGTAAAAGATATGATTCTTTAGTATCCACACTGGCTGTTGCCCTTTAGTCCAAAAAGGCTTTACTCCTTTAGCGTGGTAATGGTCAGGCCAGCCAAATGCCTCACGAGCAAGATAATACTGATTCTTTTCGTAACCGTCAAGGACTAGCCTCGCTGTTCTTACGGCATATACTCCCCACGGTTTTAATTCAAGAAGATTGTTATAAGCATCAAGGCTTTTGCTATTCCAGCAAGAAAATTGTTTCCTTTGTAAGCAAACGTCTACTGGGTGCATTTTACGATTTAATGCTCGTTGTGATATGACAGCGGCGACAGCATACATTCCATCCGTACCCTCTCCACGCGCTTCTGCCAACAAGGTGCAAGCGATAATTCGGAGATGCTTTCTCCTCATTAACTCTTTTGGGTCTAGCTTCGGTGCTTGTTCGGGAAGTGTCTGGTCTACTTCAACAGGTTGAGTTTGAAAAGGAAATCTTAATTCTTGTCTTTGCTTTTTTACATCTTTAGCCGCAGCCAAAGTGACAAGGATAAAAATAATTGCTCCGATGATGTAGTGGTAGGCTTTCATTGTATTAAATATAACATATAACTGTTAAAAAGTCAAGGGGGAAGTTTTCCCTTCCCCCAAGACCCTACTGTTAGTTAGCCTTCTGTTGTTGTTTCCGCAACTGGCTCAACTTACGAGCCAACTTACGCTTGTTTGCCTCCATTCGGCGTTCGGTCATAATACGAGTGCTTTGCACCCATGTTACAATCTTATCGAACAGAGGTTGACTAATACCACCGAGATAACCATAAAAGCCATCATCGTTGATATTCCCCGACTTAATAACGTCAGGCATGAGCGCAGCCACAGCACGGACAGTGTTAATGTGGCGTTGTTCAAGAGCCTTGTCATTAGGCGAGTTGTGATGAACGTGGATTTCGTCAAAATATCCTGATGGGTAACCAGCCCAACCTCCACAGGCACGTGCATTCGCACCATACCACAAAGGGTTACGGGTCTTACCAGCATACAACAGGATGGTTCCGTCAGGCATTTCTGCGCCGACACAGTAGTTTTTATATAGTAGGTTATTCATAATCATCATCTAACTGTTTCTATCTTACTCGGTTTCCGCTTCCGAGTCAAGTTCTTTTTAATCAATTATCGATTTAAATATTCGAATTCGTTTCTGTAGTTCCTGAATTTTCTGGTTGTCGGGTCATATACCCTTTTTAATTCCCATGCGGCTTTGCCACCATTACTCATGTAAAAGTTGCTAGCACCAATTTTATGCATGTTTCCCCAGACCCGCTCGTTATCCCATGCTTGCTCATTTATCCCATACTGTTCTGGACTAACTGGCAGCCCTGCTTCATAATCACTTTCATAACGCTGCTGAGGAGACATTGAATTAACCCCACGGGCAATTGTGGGGTCAAAAGATTGTTTAACGCCACTCCACACTTTCTGAGTCATCTGGCAACCAGTATTCGAAACAATCAGGATTAAAAGTGCGTATCTCTTTAGAGGATAATCTCTCATCGTTTTTATAGTATAAGCTTTTTCTGTATCCGAGTCAAGAAGAAAAGTAATGAGACTGAATCTCAATTTCGGGACCGGTCCCGCCGCCTAGTATAATATCGTCCACTTTATATAAAAGTGACGTGGCGGACTTCGGCGTTGGTACCTACAATCTCTTTAACGGTTGTACCGACCACAGGAAAAATTGTGAGTTCTCAGTTATCGCGCCACGGCTTCCCTCTCTTGCCGACAGGTGGAATACTTCCCTGCTTTCCGTTTGAGGCGCGTCTGTTAATCATGGCCTGTAATCCAGCACCACGAAAATTAATGGGTAGTAGGATTGCTGCATTACCTACAAAGCCAGTGCACAATACAGTTCTTGTTTCCAGCTTACTAGAACCATGCAAGTCATACGATTGCACTCTCTCACATGGCCCTATGCCTTTCCCCTTATGATGGAGGGATATTCAGCCATACCCTTAAGCCGACCGTCGTCAGCTTAAATTGTCGCATAGGCCGTTTCCTCTGTCGGACGTTTGTTCCGTCACCTATGCTAAATTGTCGTCGCGTTGAGGATTCGAACCCCGCCCGATACCTATCGTTTCGCTCCTGCTCCTTGTTATGGATACGTTTTCCCAGAGCATTCACTTTCGGCTACCAGACTGCTAGTCTCTAAACGAGATTTCGCACCAATTTCCGCAACATAAATTGTTTCAAAGAGCCGATAAGGTTTCCCTCATCACTTTAATAAGTATAGCCTGTTTCCTTATACAGTGCAAGCTTTTTTTTCATTTATCTTCGTTTGTTTGAGTTGTCTAGGTGGATAAAGAATATAATACATAAAAATCCCAATATGATAATCACGCCGTAACCTTGGCTAGTCGTTTGATTGCTGACAACGCCTTGCTTGCTTCGCTGCCCTTCGGTTGCACACCATGAAGCAACAACGCAAAAGATGATTTGCCAAACGCTGCGTGTTCGTCGTCGTGGTCAATTTCCAATCCTTTGTCGATTGCCTCTTGCTCACTAAAAACAACTTCCGCGCACTTGAAAGCATTTTCTTCTATCTTACTATCATAATGCCCACCACGCGATGCGGTTAGAATTAAATTGGGTGGGATTCCTGCGCGAGTTCCATCTGTGCATTTTGGAAACAACGTCCACAAGTGAAGGCTCTTCGTGTAGGAGTAAAAAATCCTGTCAGGGTGTCGCCTCGCAACTTCACACCATGCAATCATGTAATCATAATTAAAATAATCACCGCCAACGTGGACACGGTAAATGTCAGCCTTGGGTAGACTTTCGCAAATCAAATCCGCGATTGGTTCCCACTTACATTCTTTTGTGTGATCTTTCAAAATCGCATCAATCAAATCCATGTTGTGCCAAACGGCATTGCGTAGTGATGGGTAAACAGCTTCCGCGCTTGCTTGAAAGCAACGAAATTTTGTGTGCTTTCCATCTTTGATTTTTCCAGTCTCACGGTCTGCGCGTGAAAAACATTCTTTCGCACCTCCACACGTCCAGCCACTAGGCAAGGAAAACGTCTTGAGTTTCAGTTTTAGTTTCTTTGCCAATTTCTTAAGTTTAGAGTTTGGCTCTCCGAATTTCAATTTCATCATCAACTCCAATTATAGGGGATTTCTCCCCCTGTGTCAATTTTATTCTCCTGCGGATTTTCCAGAGAAGAAAGATTTTTCATCGTTAGTAACAACCTCGCCCAGCGTATAAACGTGACCGATTCGCCCGTATCGCATGGAGCCGTCTTTTTTCTCCATGCTGTCAATTTTAGCTTTTGCCAATTCTTTTGCGCGTGGCATTGCTCCGCCCTTTTCGCCCTTGTAAGCGTCCTCGTTTTCGTTTAGAATTGAAAACAAGAAAATATCTTGTATAGCACTGGTGAACCTTTTCCAATTCGAGCAAAACGCGCCCTCATTATCAAAAATCCATTCGATTTCTTCATTGCTGGTGGCGTTGTGATTCCAAAAGGCATTAAACCATGCCTCTACTGTTTCCCCGTCCTTGGCGGAAATATAGACTTTGATAAAGCCGTGAGAGTCGGGAATGTAAGTGAGTTTTATATCGTCCATAATCATCTTCATAAGAATAAGGGTTTTCCGCTTGTCAGTCAAGCTTTTTCTGGTGTTTTTTTCTACGCTTGAAAGAACCTTTGCCCTTCTTCACGCGATGCTCGCGGGACGCGCTTCCCATGAATCCGTACTTGGTCTTTCTCGCCTTCATGGGTATAATATAACCCATTTTTACCATAAAGTCAAGAGACAATGTGTCCCAATGGGCAAAAAGTTATTCACAATGAGGTGTGCCAAAATGGCACGCGGGACCGGTCCCGCCGGATGTCAAGCAAAAAAGAGGTGGGACCCGGTCAAACACACCAAAACCCGGGCCCCACCCGATGGAAGATAATTCTATTCTAGAGAGTAGGGTATACCGTCGTCATCTTTGATTGCCTTAGATACATTCAGGTAATTAGTGACCTGCGCATCGCTCGCCAATTCCAAAATCTTGCTCTTCGTCGCCTGCGGGCGCTCCTCGTGTTGAGTCGTCCATACTCTTTGAGAGTTAACTTTACCGAGTACTCGCACAATTTTTCCTGATTCTGTGTCTTCATACAAAGACCCGTTTCTTAGTTGTTTTGCTTTCATGACTATCTATATCTTAATCGATATCCGAGTTTAGTTCAAGCTTAAAGTTGTAGGAAGCTGCGCCCATACTTTTGTATGCCCATTCTCTGTGCCTGTCAAAATGACTTTGCGAGAAATAAGAATTGTTGATCCGTCTTCTACTGAGACAAAAGACCTATGCTTGTAGGGATCGTAAGTGACTTCTTTCCACTCATACCCCTCTCGCTCAGTCATATGCTCAGACTTAAAATAATCACAAGCATCCTTAGCGTGATTCAATTCGTCTTCGCTCATGTCTGCGTAGGCCCAAACAGCATTAACAATACAACCGCGAATAACTGCGTGAACATTTTTGCGCTTTTCATCACGAACGCGCTGGTTGCCCTTGGGGCCAACGGCAAAAGTGACAGGATACTTGGCGTTGCCATCTAAAATGATAGCCATAGCGTGCCCCTCAACAATCCCCTCCTTGCGAACGGAGTAAACAACTGCGTCTTTGAAGCGAAGATTACGGTAAACATCACGGCGAAAATTCTTTACCGTAGCTTTCATATCAGTGATATCGTAAAACGGCATAATCTATTCCTCCTCCCCTACGCCGAAGAAATCATCTTGGCACGACTGACACCACACAGTGAGCTTGTACTCACGCTGCGATGGTTCATCGCGGAAGTTGAGGTCGTAGGTTCCGCACTTGACGCACTGCCCTGCGGCTAGCGCGAGATTTCGGCTGCGACCGAAGCTCTCCATGCAAATGTCTTCCTTGAGTTGATCTAATTCGTTCATCATGTTAATATAATACTATACATCCGTTTCCAAGTCAAGAACAAACTTATTCACAACAACACAAAAATAAGCTTGACAAAAATCGGGACCGGTCCCGCCGATGTCAAGCAAAAAATACATACAATGGCAAAAAAAATCCCCGCCCGAAGGCGGGGGTGAGTAGGTTTTGGCCTAGTTGTTTTCGACCTTCACGCCGTCAACCGTCACGGCCTTGAGCATTTTCTCAAGCCGCTTGGGGTTGTCAGTCGCAAGGCTGAAACGCCTGAGCAGTTGACCGCTGATGCGGTTCGCGTACTCAAACCGAGTTGACTCAAACGTGCCAACGGCATCGCCTGTTTTCTTGTCAACCAGATTGTCAGCCGTCAAATACTGCGTGGCAGAATTATAAAGCTGATACAGGTTGCGGTCATCGCCAACGGAACCGTCAGCACCATCTTCGCGTGGATTGTTCCACACGCTGTTAATACCCTCGCGCACCTTCTCACTGATGAGTCCGGTGTTCGCTTGGTTTTGCAGGGCGTAAATGCCTTGCTCTTGGGTGATACCACAACGGGCAAGTGACGCAAACGTGTTCACGCTTTCACCGAATCGCGCCATCGCTTTGTCGATAGCGTCATCAGTTAGGAGTGAGTCGAGGTCAAAAGACTTGGAGTGCTTGCGAAGCATATCCATCTCTTTTTCGAGCGTCTGCATCCCGTTGGTGCAAACCAACCGAAGCATCCCCAGCGCAAACGACACGCGCAAAGAGCGGTCGAATGAGTTTTGCAAGGTGAGCCGAAAACCCATCTTGTCACCGACTTCTGGCACTTCAATATCGTTGCCCTTGAAGTCATAATTTACGCGCAGTTTTGCACCACCATCAGTGACATAAATCTGGCGTTCGTAGTTTGTCAGCCCCTTCCGCGCAAAAGCGGATTCGGCTTTGTCTACGAGGTCGGCGTTTTTCACAATGCCATAACGGTCAGTGTGGATGCCCAGAACCTCGTTGTTGTCTAGGCGGCGAGCCGCCAAGTATCCCGATTTCGCGCCGTCAGGAAGGAATAACTCCTCTTGAGCGACTTCGAAATCCCAGTCTTGATTTACTGTCTGCTTTGCTGTTATCGGCATAAGCTTGATTTCCTTTTGTTCGTTGTTTTCTTCACTGTTATAATTATCTCATTTTTCCGAATCACAAGCAAGCATATAATGTACATCACACGCATTTTTTTTGTCAATCATTTTTGAGCGGCAAATTACTTTGTCAATCATTTTTCGTGAATTTTGATTGGCTAAATAGTTTGTCAATCATTCGTGAGCGGCAAATCAATTAGGCTAATTAATCGCGTTTATATAGGGTAATTGTTTTGGACGATATACCTGTTTTCGTGGGGTCGGACATCAAATAATTTCTTGTGTGGAGAGATTTCGCACCGGAGAAATCGCCCTTTTTAAGAAACTGAGAATGGGTCTCAAAATCGGGACGGGACGGGTCGGCACTTTAACGATAACATTCAATCAAGAACTTTAACGCTAACGATGGACGTTACGTATTATATTGCCTTACTTATTTAGGCTGTTTATTTTTGCTTTATTTCGGTCTCATATTTAACCAACCTATATTTCGAAGTCATATTTAACGAGACTATATTTCAAGCCTAATTTCTTCGAAGTATATTTAAGTCATATATTTAGCGAGCCTATTCTTCAAACTTATTTTAACATAACCTGTTCGAGCTTGCCTGTAAAATACAGCAAGGCCTTATTTATTATCTACACTCCATGAGGTTAAATACAAAAAAAATCCCCCCCGTTTTCACACGGAGAGGATTCGATGATGATGAACGAACGTGAGCATTGCGCTCACTATCTATATATTAGCCTACTTCCAGACTAAAGTCAAAATTATTTTTCATTATTTCCATTGTATATATGTTAGAAGTTGTTCTATATCTAAATCATTATTATTATATAAAAAACTTAAAGGCTTTGGGTGTTGAGCTACATAAATAAAATTAGTATTATTTAACTCATATTCTGTTTCAGCATATTTCACTTTCCAAGCTCCAAGGTTATATTTTATAACTACAAATAAATCACCATTATTTAATGTGCCCCGCCATTCGAACTGCGTCATCTGGAAAGGCTCGTCATCTATCTTATATTTATTTTTTACTTTTCTTGTCTCGCTTGTGCTTCTTAACTCCATCAAGCTCATTAAGATAGTCTATCCCTTTTGTTGTGAGGGAACGTCCCTCTGGTTGAATCTCCATTAGACCCATTTTAGAAAGATACAATTCATAGTCCTTCTGGATTGCCCCCTTGGAGAGTCCAGTGATAGCAGACAGTTCAGTGAGGCGAGTAGTTTTCTTCCGCGCCATGTAACGCATAAGGTTGAGTTCCTGTATGGATATGCCGAGAGGCAGGATGCCGAGTTTACCCGTGAGTTCCTTCCAATCGCTGATATTGAAATTCACCTTATCTTTAGCATTAAGAAATAGCTTCATCTTCATTGCCATCTTCTGCCCTGCTCGCGCATTACCACGGAGAACGGTCGCGACTTCCTTTAGTGCGTTGCTCTCAACGGTGTAGCCTTCAAGGCCCAGCATGACAATCTTGCCCAATTCATCTAACTTATATTCTTCCAAGTCGATGCGCTCCATCCTGTCCATCAGTGCATGAAAGATACTCTGACCTTCAGTGGTGGCGAACATGAAACTCAAGCGTCTGTAATCAAACTCCACGTTGTAATCCTCATAGGAAAATTCGTTACGGTTGCGTGGGTTTGGATTGGTGATGGTCAAGAGTGCCATCGTAACGTCCTTTGGCAATTCAGAACACTCATCGAACAGCACGGTTGCGTCAGTGTCAACCATGTGCGGTATCACAATCATATTGAAAAACTGCTTCAATGATTTGACAGTGGAACAGTTAAGGGTAATGAGAGGCTTGATAGAACCGTTCTTTGTAAGGTTCTTTGCCATTGCCGTTGCCATCGTAGTCTTGCCACACCCGCGAGGCGCAGTAAACATGAGATGCGGTATCACACCAGTTTTCTGGTATCCGTCAATGTAAAAGCCGAGTGCTTTTTTAACAGTTTCTTGTCCGATAATATCGGGGAAGTAGGTTTCAGTCATCATTAATAAGTATAAAGGGTTTCCTACCAGTTGTCAACGCTTAATTCGGGGGTAGTTTCCTCGTCATTAAGATTAGTGACTTGGACTGCGTTCGCCTTGGTCGCTACTGCCATTGGCATCATCATGCTTGGGGTGGATACAACAGGTTGTCCTTCAATAGACATTGCCTCGCAGTATTTCCTACTCACTACGATAATCGCGCCAGTAGGTAATTTTGCATTTAATTCAGTTAATGGCACTAGGCAAAAGCTCACGCTTCCTTTTTTACGTCCCGCGCCCGACTTACGTTTCTTTTTTTCGCTCATTCTTTAACCAGTATAGTCGGTTTCCGAATTAGAGTCAAGCTAATAAAATTAATAAAATTAATATATCTTCCCACTTACTTCTATCTCTATATCTTCGTTCTCCGCCATCCTTCTTACTTCCTTAGCTAATTCATTAGCGTGCCTCCCATGAGGCTCGTCAATTATCATTTGCTGCATCCCTCTTGCTTTCTTGTAGAATAGGTTGTGCCATGCCATCTCATAGCGTCGAGCTAACTTTAGTGTTTCACCATCTAATTTTACTTTTTTTGCCATAACAAAATTATCTTTTATATCCGAAATAAAGTCAAGCCTATAACAAAATATACACTACAAAAAAAATCAATAAAATTATTAAAAAAGCAAAAAAAATCAAAATAATTAAGAATAATTTTCTAAATCACTTTCTTTAACGCGAAAAAAAAGGCTTGACATCGGGCCGGAAATCGGGGCTACTATATTTAAGGCTGTTATTCTATAAGATAGTGGACGATACTCTATATTTCGCGGTGAATCTCTTCGAACCTAGTTGCTATATTTAAGCAGCAAACTGTTCGAACTTAATTTAATTAATAAAATAATTTTAATTGGCGGCTAATTTATCTTTTGATTCTTCTGTAATTTTTCTTCCAGATAATATCAGTCATTTCATTTGCAGTTTTTGTAACTTTACTTTCAGACCAATCTGGATTATAGACATGAAGCATCTCATGTATTAATGTATCTAAATATGCTTTACTTCTTTGTCTTGGGTCTATTTCAATTACCTTTGCATCAGAATACGCTTGGCCTACTGCCTTTTGCCTACCTAATTTTTTATCAATTACTTTAATTTTATGGTAATTAGCCATGTTGATAAATACACTATAATACATTATATTTGATTTGCCCCTAATACTTATATAAATAGAATAAAAACAAGCTGCTTATTTTAATAAATATAATTGGTGCAGACCCATAAAATAAATGACAATAAGTAAATCCTTTATTCTATCTACTATTCTCTCTTGTTATATTTGGCACTAGGCTATATTTAGACTCTCTCATTCGTCGAACCTAGAGTGTGGGAAAAGGGGGGGAAGTGTGGAAAAAGGGGGCAAAAGCCCCCTAATTCCGATTATGACATACCATCGAAAAAGTTATCGTCACCGTCTCCGCTCTTGAAAATAGTAAAAAGTACAATAATTACTACTTGTATGAATAGGATTAGTTCCATTATGTATTAAGCTATATCTATAAGGTTGTAATTTATTCATAAGTAGGTTCCTATTTATATGTAATTAGGTATGAAGTTTAAGTTAATTGGTCGTAATTTTAATTAATAAAATTAGAAAGGGGGAGCGGGGTTTGATTATCTATCGCCCCGCTCCCTTTGAGTCTAGTTCAGATGACTACGCAAATCATCTTGAGCTTGCGAGTATCCAGCCGCATACGCTTCATTTTCCTCATCGGAAAAATCACCGTAGTCGTAGTTAATACCATCTTCCAGAGGGGGAGTTTCGATACTCTCCATGTGTCCTACAACCTTATATTCGGCTGTACGCAATTTCTGGCAATCGCAATCATGCGGGACACTGACCACATCAGATGGGTCAATTTCCACAATCATCAGATTGCCTCCACCAGAGGCATAACCCTTGGCGTACTCATAACTACCAGCATGAAACCCGTCAGAACAACCGACATTCGCATCATCGCAAACATTGTTGCGAATCATGCTTAACACCTGTCCAACAGAGTTGTTGCACTTACCACTCCACTTATCGGTGAAGTCGTGGTTCACGCCTTTGTAGGCAAGGAAATTACCTTCGGGCGTAAGGGGCATATTCTTATGCTCCAAGAACCGATAAAGTTCCTCTGTGGCGCGGCGTGATGGGTTTGCCATCAGCTTACCAAGGAATTTTACCAGTGGTTGATACGGGAGACTTTGGCGCATGAAGTCCAAAATCTTATCCACGCAATAGTTGTGAACGGACTCGCCTTTGTAAAAGACATTTCCATCCTTGACCTCAATGTTAGCCGATTGGTCAAGGTAATCCTCAACCGCATGGGAAACATCGAACAACTTCTCAAGCCTGTCCCAATCGGAACCCTTGAGTGCATCCTTCGCCTGTTCCCAAGCGGGATGGTCACTGTTCATGGTTTGAGCTTGACCATTTATCACCACGGTCAGGCTATTTTCTGTTAATATGTGTGGTATCATAAGTTTTTGTTTCTCCTATCTTTCTATTGTAGTTTGTTTCCGGTTTGGGTGCAAGCTAATTTTTGCTAAAAAGTATCTATCGTCCACTTTTCCACTCATCTCCGTTTCCATCCATGTCGTACATTTCAACAATCATCGCTTTAATTTCTTCTACTCTCGCATGAATTGAGGATTGTCGTTTCCCAAGAGAAAGCAACTGTATCTTCATCGCTTTGATAAATTCTTTTTTCTGTTGTTTTTCTTCTTTTGGAAGCTCATCTAATTGATTTATGATAGTTGTTGTTTCTTGAATATACTTATTCGATAAGGTCAATAGCTTCTTAACCATCTCTATCGTTTTAGAGCAGTCTTTTTTTGAAGGCATATCTTCATTAGATTGAAAAATTTTGTCTATGCTGGTTGATAGTTTCTTTTCCAAGTCTGCACACTGATGATGGTAGAACTTGTGACTCTGAAAAGCTACTTCAAGTTTCTCAAATGGTGATAATTCGTTTTGTTTCATTTTTCTAATTAAAATTAATTAAATTGAGTTTTTACTTTTTAGTTTAGGGAGCGCAAGGGAAAAACCTACTAAACCCTCACGCTCCCTCTTTTTTCCTCTATGTTTGAGGATTGTTGTTACAAACGTCAACCAAGTTTAGGTAGTTGACTAGGCTTTTCATACTTTTGGTCTTACTGTTACGCCAGACCGTAGACGATATATCTTCCAACATTTCGTAGCGTTTCAAAACTGCTTTGAGTCCCTTTACCAGCGAAAACGAGGGTTGCGTCTTAATGTTCACCTTGACTCCATGAGAGGAGCAGAGGTCTTTGATACTTTGAACGGCAACATCATCAGAGAGTGCCTTCATTCGTCCATAATTGCTCGCTAAAGCGTGTGCAGACCCTTCTACGTCCTTGAGTGCCAGTTCGTCTTTACGTTGGCTTAAAGCGGCACATAGACCCTTTGCGTCCCAATTCCAATAGTCCTCGGTGAAGTCACGACAGTTCTCCAATTCCTTGATTTCCAAGAGATCGGCCCATGCCTGTTCATAGTTACCTTCTTCCAGTTGAGTCTGGAGAGTAACCCGAACGTAATCCCAAAAGCTCATCCAGTTCTCCTTGCCTTCTACGTCACTACGATTCTTAATCTTGAAACCGTGAACCTCTTTCGGGAAGGGGATTTTAGCCTTGTCAAAAGCCTCTTTAACTTGCTTGAGACTGTGCGGATTTTCGTACATATCGTGATGACCCTTCACCTTCTTTTCAATGTTGAAAGCGTCAAGGATAACGTACACTCCCTTGTCGTTGGCTACATCTACTTCGGCAATCTTCCACCAAGCAGACTTCTTTCTGTCCCAACTGTGACCAGCATGGTCGAATTTGAACGAGAAGCATTTTGCAGAGTGCTTTTTGTTCTTCTCACCCACTCCCGAACCAGCAGGAGCAGCAGAGTATCCCGCAAAGTCTGACAATGGACGTTTTTCCATCTCTGACAATTTGAGCATCTTGCCATCAAAACCAGAATAATCAAGCCAACGCTTTTTCTCTTTCGCGTCCTTAAACTTAACCAAGAAAGGTTTCTGCTCCTTCTCCAGAAGGATAGGGAGAATCTTGCCCATAATTCCACGGTAATGTCCTTGGTCATTCTCAATAACCACTACGTTCTTCGCCGCTTCAATGTTGTGAGTCTCTGTTTTCTTATACTTTGCGCTTCGCCATGATTTAACCCAATTAAACATCTCAACCGTTTCGGATTCTACCCAATTACCTTTGGCATCTTTGGTATGCTGATAGTAACCATTAATATGAGATTCACCGATCTTCTTACCTTTGAATTTCATATTCTTTGCTACGAAATTACGCAAGTTATAGAGATTACTCGCCATGTCGAATATAGAACCCATGAGGCACTTTGCATCCCATAGCGTTTTAGCATCATTGAATTGTTTACTGATGACGCTGATAAGCTCATCAGAAACGGTTTTCAATTTCTTCTTTATATTCTTCCTTGTGTACTCAGTATATTGGAGTTTTTCGCGTGATGCTGAGATTTCCAAATCGCCAATGTCGAACTTCATTACGAGGTTGCCGCAAAGTAGTTCCTTCAACTGCTGTTCTTCTTCGTCAAACTCTCCCAAAGAATAGAGGTCAATAGGATAACCAATGTTTCCCATGACCGCAACTGCCTCACCCTTATCATAACGGTCACGCTTTTCGGCTAACCATTTCCATCCTTCAGCTTCAAAGAGTGCCTCATTCTCATATTCAAATTGAGTGTGTCCCTTAATTTTTGGAGTCACTTTGAACCAACGAAATAGGTCTTTCGCCTTTTCGTAAAACTCTTGGACATCATCGCCGTTTACAGGCACAACGATTTCGATACCATTTTCTTCCTTCGTCGGTTCCTCACCGATTTTGGAGATTTGACCAATCTGCGAGGGGTCAATGAAGGCGTTGTAAATATACTTTGTGCCGTCTAGGAAAGAATTAATAACGTAATTGTCTCCATAGGCAAATGCCGCTTTGGAACCTATGCCCAACATACCAATCTGGTCATTGCTGCCTCGCTTGGTAGACTCACCATAGAAAGCATAAACGTCTGAAATTTCGTCCTCTGAAAGTGCTGGGCCGAAATCACGAACCTTGAAGAACAGGCTCATGCGAGTCGGGACGGTTACTTCGATAGGACGGTCTGAATGTTCCGCTTCCGTATGAGCGTCAACCGCATTACAGGAGTATTCGCGAATGACCGCAAGAATCTTATCCGAGTAAAGTTGATTACGGAGGATTCCGAGGATGTGATGCAGTCCAGAGGATTTAATTCCGAAAGAAACAGACTTTTGGACTCCGCTGGATTTAATAGATTGCTTGTTGATTATAGGTTTCATAGGTTTTCTTAATGTCTATCCCTAGTTTAATGGATTACCGTCTTATAGTCAAGCACTTTCTGTCACTTAATTCATTTTCGTTCAAAGCACTGTAATCGTAGCGTGTTCTCCTGCCTTCCCAATAAGCAGCATTTAACTTCTTTTGCTTATAGGGACTCGCCTTCCACCTCAGTCCCTTGTCTGCATAACCGACCATGAAAGCATGATAGTATCTGTAAATACTTAATCCGAGCTTCTTTCTTCTCTTGTGAAGATTTTCTACACGCTGACTCATAAATAATTTTAATTAATTTAATTAGTTTTTTTCTTTTCTTTATCTTTAGCCCAAAGATTCTTTTCTCCCGCCGCATCGCAGATTTCCTGCCACCAATCTTTCTTATTCGGAATTTCTGGATTATCTAATGGTTGTTGAAGGCATTGTCTATATTTGCCGCGCAGTCGGTTTTGTCGGTTAACGTCACTCATAAAGCACCTACCATTTCTCGCACTTGCTTCTTGAAGGCGCGAACCTTCTTGGCTTGAACCTCCATCCCATACTTCTTATAGTATTGGGCTTTACGCTCAAGAGTCTCTTGGAGACTGTTACTCAACATCCTATCTAGGCGTTGCTTTTGCTCTTGTTTTTGGCTTCCGCTCATTTTTTTTCTTACTTACTTTCTTTTTAGTCTCTGCTGGTTTAGCGTCTCGCACTTTCTCTCGCCATTCAGATTTAGGGCAGTATTTCCAACCCTTTTTAGTTAAAGACTCTGCTTGGGTATCTGATACCCGCTTGATGGTCTTATTCTTCTTAACCGTTTTCATAATATACTATTCTTTTAGCCCTTTGTCGAGCAACTTTCTTCTATGGTATAATCTTCTTTTGTGACGCTTTTGTATGCCCACTGTTCTGCAATGTGGAGTAGTTGATACTTCTCGTCTGGCATGATTTCGTCAATCGTTCTTGGCGTAGACTGACAACCCGTAATTAAAATAATTAAAATAATAAATAAGTTCTTCATTTTATTCTCTGTAATGGTTATCGTCTGCCATCTCACTCATTGCACCATGCTCGTATAATAAGCCTATTTGTTCTTCCATAAAATTAGTTGCTTCTTTGTAAGTATTAAAAGGCCCATACATATCACCGTTATCACTTACATAGTATTCACCTTCGATTTTCTCTACGGTAAAGTTCATTTGCCCTCCGTTACTGTGCCGTCAGGCCCGATTTCCAATCCACGATGTCGTTCCATGTCACGGGCATCCGTGTACCAATTCTTGCTAAACGTAGTATCTTCCATCTCATCTTGTTTCTGCCACTCCTGCTCAATGAAACCTTGAAAGTCCTTGAGGCGTTGGCGAGTGTGGTCAGGATTTTCATCTCGACTATTTGCCAAGCTAATCCAACGATGTATCGTTCCTAGTATTTCTTTATCAGTCATCTTCTGTAATCTTATTCGGTTTCCTATTTTGTGTCAATGACTAAATATCCCATTCGCTCAATGCTGCTGACAATACTTGTTCCATAGTTTGCCCATGCTCATTTGCTTCTGCCGCCATCGTGAGCGCACTCCACATTACTTCTGCTGCCATACCATGCTCATTGGCAATATCTAATGTCTCCGCTACTAGCGTTAAATTTGTCGGTTGTTCTTCCATTTTTAGTCCATGTGGTTATCTCTGTGAGGGTATTTCCTCATTTCTTCCATCAAACTTTCATGTGTGGGTAGCTTCCCCGCTATTTCGGGACGATGCTTTTCAATAAGATTTTCAATCGCTATCAACTTGGTCGATGATGAAGGCGACTTCATGTTGCCGATTTTCCAAATCTTTTTTATCAGTTCGTAGTTCCTCATCGTTCTATCTTTTCAAATTGCTCGTCTATAATATCGTGGATTGGCTCAATACATTCTTCGCCTATCTGCACTTGGCCGTAAGTCTGAAACCATTTTTCGATTTCTTCTTTTATATCTTCTTTTAGGTCTGGTATTTTGTATCCCATTTTAATTAATTTTAATTAGATTCCAAGTGCTTGTTTTGTACGCTCGACTACGTTGTGTACGTCAAGCCAAGTTAAGCCTTCTTCCAACTGTCCATTTGAGTCCATAAAATTGTTAGCCTTCCCTTGCCATGAACCTCCAAAGTTCACTCGACAAGTTGGGCCGTAGTAGATTCCCCATTGAGACTTCGTAGCCTTGCCGCGAATGTGAACCGTGACAAAAGGATACTTTTCCCTTACTTTTGCTAACCTTACGGTTGCCATCTCATAAGGGAAGTTTGCGGTTTGTGTTCGTGGTATTACGTCCTCGAAATCAATCTTACCTTGATTTACCAAGTCCATTACCCGTGTGTTTTTTTCCCATTTTAGTTTCATAATTTTAACTGTATCTATCTAAAGCCTTTTGCAACTTACCCGCTTCTTCGGTCAAGTCCACTGTGTCTCCATCTTCTTTTTCTATCAAAGACAAGATGAGCAATTCTGGTACGCTTAATTCGCCTCCACCCAACATCTTCAACCCCATACGGTTCTTGAGTTTCTTCTTCGCCCAATCATCTAATTTAATCTTAACAATCATTAATCCTCATCATTTTGAAAGTGGTGCTTACATTTCCTTTTCAAAAGTTCCTTGAATCTTTCTAACATATCCCATAACTGTTGTTCTTCTGGAGTGTTGTTTACTATATCGTATTCGTCTTTTGCCAAAAAGAATATCTCCCCGAACTTCTCATCAACCAATCGGTCGAGCGTAATTTTTCGTTCTTGTTCTTTGTTATTCATTTTCTTCTACTTTTAGTTTGTTATATTCTTCGTCAGTCAACCATTTCCATTTTTCATCCCTCCAGACCCAATAGCCTTCTTCTCCAGTAGGACTCCAATTTGGAGGTGGAAGATTCTCATTCATAATCTCTAATCGCAATGACGTAAGGGAAGCGAGGCACACCGTCAGGCGTAAGGTTAAAGAACTTAACCGTTGCCTCCACTCCTATTAAATCATCTGCTTTTTCTAGCAAATCTGCCAGATATTCAAATGAACCTTTGACGTTTGAACTAAAAGGTCTACCATGTTCATTCTCAAATTTGAAATGCTTGATTGTTCCCGCACGATTGCCTTCGCCTTCCTCGTAACCAAGGATTGTATATTCCCTGTCTATAAATTCTTTGCGCTTGAGTAACTTCGGTGAGCGTTTATTCTCGTAAGGCCCATCGAGCCTAATCATTTGCCCTTCGTATCCCGCTTCTACATAATCTTCGTAGCAACGGTCTAGCTGTTCCCTACCAAGGATTTCGATAGTCTCAACGATAACAAGGGGATTAGGCTCTCCATGAAGTGAACGACCATCTATTCCTAAATTAGCGAACTGTGCATCCAATACAGAAGTCCTGTCCGAAAAATAGTCCTTCTCTGTGTAACATCCACCCTTACGGAATGGATTATCCTTACCTATCACTGGCGCATCATAAATATGATATTGAATCATCTTCTTGCTCTCTGCCAAATGTTCTTCAGTAAGATTCTGCTTGCGAACTAGGTGAATGATTTTGTTGAAATCATCTTTGTAAGCATGATTGTATAACTCACCGTCAAGAACAGCATTAGGATACTTCTCAAAGAAGGGTTCTAGTGCTTCGTGAATGTGAGGCACGGCAACGATTTCCTTACCAGTGCGAGTAAACAATCCTTCGCGCATGGCGATACAACGTATGCCATCTAGCTTGGGTTGCGAAAAAATCGCTTCTCCATCTAACTGGTCGTCAAGGTTCTTTGTTACTTCCTTCTGACGATTCTTGTTCTTGAAATCCTGTGCAAGCATAGGCTCATAGAAACGCTTCTCGCTGATATTCTTGAGATTCAAGTGGTATCCAGCCTCCAGCTTTTTCTTGTGCTTTGCTTCAGCTTCCTTTAGTGCCTGTTCTGCACCAGTGGTAGCGTTTTTCTTTCCCACATTCTTACCTTCGCATATCGTCCACTTGTTCGTGATTTTCTTTCCGTCTGATTGTCCCGATATTGTGCGGAATTTATTCCCGCTCACTTCAATTTCCCAAGTTTGGGTCTTACCGATTGTGGTTTTTTTGTATAGTGTATCTAGTTTCATAATTTTAATTAATTTAATACTTTCCACCTTGCTCCTTCTGGAGTTTCCTTAATCTCAATGACTTTGACTGTTCTGCCATACCATTGCTTCTGTTGATATGCCCAAGTTCGGGCGGCGTGTTCGTATCTAAATAACATTCTTAATTCTCCAATACATAAGTCCAATATCTGCTATCAGCTTGGTCTTGCTTCCTGTCCCACAAGATTGCACGGGCAATCGTAGACGGCACATTCCACATACGACACATATCCAGCCAATAATTCTCAATCTCCATATACCTCGTAGCGTCTTTACTCTGGTCGAGTCCATACGCTTGAAAGAGGTGAGTATCCATACAGGTCACTTCCGCTTCATTAGGATAAATCATTTCAAATCCAAATGATACCTTCGCAATCCCAAGTCCAAGTATCTTCTTCACTAACTTGTTGCGGAACTCTTGCCAGTTCCCTCCATCATACTTATATTCTTCGGGGTTGCTCCAAAAGTGATGGGCAAACTGCGAGACAAATCTTGTACGATTTTTATGCAAGCCTACTCGACTCTCTACGAGTAGTCGTTCAAGCTCATCGTCGCGGTTTACCCATTTAGTCCAATCCTTAACCGCGAGGTATCCTCGCACGTTGGATTCCCAACTGGTATGGACGGACATGAAAGCGAATAGCCAACGCTGAAACATCTCTGTATCGTTCTTTGGCTTGATTCCCTCCCAATAAAGTTTGTAATCGGAAACCTCTTTCATATCAAAAGAGTTAAATAAGGCATCGACCTTGCTGAAATCTACATCATTGCGAATCTTTGTAGGTTTGCCTTTGTTGTCCCATAAAGGGAACTGATACTGACCCACTTTTTTTACTTGCGGGGTTCCGATAAAGTCGAGTTGTGCTTGCATCCTCCTATTATGAGGGATGTCCGATGTTAAGTCAAGCACTTTTTGTCAATTAATATGCTTCTCTAAAATTATCCTTGTCTTTCTTAAATAAATCTTCCATCTCTCTACCTGATGGGGGTTCATGTTTATCTAGTATAGTAGTATAAGTATCATAATCATCATCGGTTACATATACTTTCCACTTACCTTCTATTAAGGGCTTCGCAAATGATTTCATTTTAATAATTTTAATTAGTCTCCACCCTGCATTAATCTGCGAGCCTCTTTTCTGGCTTGCTCTGCCAATTCATAATAACCCGCATTTCTTAATACGATTTCGGTTAAACACGCAATCGTTTTTTGGTCATCACCCTTAAAGCCATTTTCATAAGCCATGAGGATGAATCCAAAGTTTGCTTCTTCTTCACCCTTCTTTACTTGTTCAAGTGCTTGGGTCATCGCCTCCATTCCCATGTCTCCGTACTTTTCGTAAGTAGAGTCATCAATGTCTATTGCTCGTTCCCAACCGTTACCTTCTACAATAAATGTTTTCATTTTATTTACCAACCTTTCTTTATTTGCTCGCATACTCTTACAACATCATCTTCGCTCATCTTATGATGAAGCGGCAAGACGAGGTAATTGTTTTCTATTTCGTCCATATTTGGAAATTCACACCCTTCCAAATGATTTTCAAAAATTGTATATCTGTCATTTCTAAAGTGCATCTGATTCGATTCAATTCC
>Ga0208790_1000037_pt1 | contig 80910 bp, 78 predicted proteins | sample 10_taG_FD_184083 | JGI IMG/M metagenome (GOLD analysis project Ga0208790, IMG submission 184083) | Marine viral communities from the Subarctic Pacific Ocean - 10_ETSP_OMZ_AT15264 metaG (SPAdes) (version 2) | ecosystem: Environmental > Aquatic > Marine > Oceanic | place: Pacific Ocean | collected... | reverse complement strand
TTGGTTCAATATAACTCAAATCATATTCCTTGATACCAACATCCCAAAATAACACTTTTTCAGATGGTTCTAAGTTTTTTACCATCCAATCCCATGCTTTTGCCTCGTATGTTTGGTCAAGTGGTAATGATTCATCTAATTTCAGTTTATGTTGGTATGGATATTCCGACTGAACAACTTTAAAATCTCCGTCAAATTTGTCATTAGGACTGAGACGGTCATACCACATTTTCTTGTTTTTATCTATATAACCGCTTAATGCTACAGGATGGATAGTTTTAACATTTTTGTTATACAACTTACAACCTAATGCTACACCTAACATAGATAATCCACTTCCAGCGATCCCCACAACAGTCTCTACACAGTCAGGAATATTTTTCACTTGCTTGGCAATGGTTTCCATCACTTGTTTTCCATTCATACCAAATTTTATCTGAAAATAACCCGTTTCACTAACGAGTTTTTTAGCATCAAGTTCTGGTCCTGATATATTCGGATTACCTACACCATATACCTTGGCACCAAACTTTTGGGATAGTGAAGCATTTACTCTGTAACTATCTCTAATATGGTCTGGATAATGTGGTATTGTAACCAAACATTTTAAACCAAAATATTTTGCTACTGCACTTGTGATACAACTTTGTGGTGATGGAATACCGGCAGCCGTTAATATCCCACCATTACATTGTTCTCTAATGTGGTCTATATTATCATAGACAAGTTTAGAACATTGTCTAACTTTGCCTCCAGAAACTCCACCAAGATTGAAAAGGTCATCCCTTTTGACAAGATAACCTTTATGTTTCTCAATCGGTGTTAATTCACTTATCCAAGTATTAAAATGTTCTTCACTAAAAATTGGGAAATTATCAAAATTAATCGACATCCTGCACTGCTACTAAATAGTAAGTAACATCGTAGTCATCAACCTTAAAATTGATTTTTGATAATCCACCCTCAGATACTTCAAGAGTTGCACTTTCACATTCCTTGTTTGCCACTAACACATCTTTAAATAGATTTGCGTTAAAAGACACATTATCTATATTAGAATGTTCAGTAGTTTCAACAGGAATAGTAACTCTGTTTGTATTAATTGACGAATAACCTATAACAAGTTTCACTCCATCATCATCAGACAATACTGTAAAAGTATCGGTATCTGGTAAAGCTGATTTACCGCTAATGAACCTCTGAATGAAATTGGAATCTACTTTGATTGCCACTTGAAACTCAGGAAGTTGTTTCAAAGCTGGTGGTTGATTGATAACTGATTTATCTGACAACATAAAGTTGACCTTAGATAGTGTATCAGAAATCTCAACAGCGATTGCTTTATCTCCTGATTGAGTCAAGTTGAGAGTTACATCATCATCCAAAACACCAAGTAATCTACTTAGCTGTTCTGTATCATAAACTCCCAATTCGGCATCTTCAAATGTCCAATTATCCATTGATAATTCACCGAGTAATGCTTTATCACCAGTAATAAAACGAGTTGATAATTTATCACTCGTACTATTAATTACCACCGCATTCACATTACCACCTAAATGATATTTGTCAATGAAACGAGTTAATTTATATTTATTCATTTATTATTCTCCTTATTATTAATCTCTATATATACATATATACGAGTTTTCTCAAAATCAAAAAAATCTTTCTATACTTTGTTCTTCATCTACTGGTTTTCCCCAATCCAAACAATCGTAGAACATTTGTAACTTTTTAGTTAGTGCTTGGTCATAAATTTTATCGTGGTCTATATGTTCACCTATATATTTAATAATTTGTGGTGGATCTTCATGTCCTTTATATGCCACGACCTTTAATCCTAATGGATTTGTCTTTAAATACACCCAACGAATTTTATCTCCATTGTTTATAAACCCATACTTATTATCTTGTTTAAAATACTTAACCAAGTCATTGTATGCAATTGCTGCCTTGACATGAACTGGAGTTCCTTTGTGAAATAAAGAAAATATCCGTCTATCTTTTGGTTTTTCAAGTATCGAAGTTGAACTATGTTCATTATCTTTTCTCAAATATTTCCATATTCCTTTAACCCCCGTTGGTGATGATATTTCGTCAAGTTGATTATACTTCATATTCTTTTTAAATCTTGTTATTCTATGGTCTATCTTATCTTTTGGAACACTTGCTAAAATATCATCTAATACATCAGATAATAGTTTTCTAAATAGTGGTGCGAAATTACTACGAACCGTATCCAAACCCTTTACCATAGTCTTGTTTACTTGTACACCATTATCAGATATAATTTTCATACCATATCGTTTCTTCACGATGAACAAACCAGCTTTAGCTACAATCTCTTGTTTAATCTCAAATCGGTGTTTATCAAGATTACAAAACTTCTGTGCGAAATAATTATAACTATTATTCAGAAATCCTTGAAGTTCAGTTGCTATCTCGTTGATTCTTTGAGTCATCATTACATCACTCAACTCTGTATTTGGAAATCGTTTCTTTACCAATGGAACTGCAGAATAAAATACTGAATCAGTATCAATGTAAATACAATAATCTTTATCCGTTCCCAATTCCTTATTATAGAAATGATTACCGAGTTTTCTCGTAAACTTAATCAACGATTGGCCTGTTTTGGTTGTGGCTTCAGCATTATCTAAATCATAAAACCTAAATACTGGTAAACCCAAAACACCATACATAGAGTTCAATACAATCTTTTGAATATGCTGTCGTCTGTTGAAATATCCATATTGTTCTTCATCACCCTCGTCACCAAACTTTTTTGCAAGTGCTCTAAACTCTTTCCGTTTATCAAACCACTCTGATAATAAGGTCGGAATCAATCCTTGTTTATCCGTTCTATACAATATACCATTATCGGATATAGACACTTGATTTTTATCAAAGAAATCCTTTAACTCCGTTTCAGTAAATTGTCCTTTTTTCTTCCCATTCATATGAATAGAATAAGTTTTCTGTTTGCCACTTATAAACTCTTGTGGATTCCAACCAACAACTTTTCCAATCTTCATTTCAGGTGATATATTCAAACTCATAATGATTGACGGATACATACTTGTGATATCCAAATCATAAACCCAATCGTGTTTACCTTTTTGTGGGTCCTGAACATATGCTCCTGTAAACTTACCATCTTTCTTCACATCTTCTCTTGGTGTTTTGTTGGGTGCCACAACTCCGAGTTTTTTCAGATATACTAATATGGCACCTTCAAGAAATCGTGAGTCATACTCTATATCCTCATATGGTACATGCCCTACATGACAAATACCACGACATACATCAATAAAATCTAATTTGTCGTCTAATTTCTTTACTATCCTAACATCGTGAATATTGTATTCTATGAACTTTTCTAAATCATTCTCATACAAGTCGTTTAGTGTTCCATCATAGGAAATCTTGTTTGTTCCGACTTCTGAATGACCAATATCATCTAATCTGTAAGATGGTTTGGAACTAAATGTAAAATTCTTATAGAGTGCTAAATAATCCAAACAACTCACACCTGCTATCATAAATCGTTCTCTGTATTTATTCCAATAAACATTAGAAATAGGTGAAAGACAATCTGCAACATTTTGACCAACTATCTGTATGGAACGATTATAAAGATATGGAATATCAAAACCATCTACATTCCAACCCGTAATAATGGTTGGTCGTATTTCTAAATACTTTGCGTAAAACCTCTGTAACAACGCATACTCATTATCAAATGGTTCTACGATTACATTCTTACCCCACTCCTTTGGAATCAATTTTTTTTCTTCATCAAGAACAAAACAAAAATATTGGTCTGTTACACTATCGTGAATTGCAATAGAAGTTATCTTGTTTGGTGCTTTTCGTGGGCTTGGAAATCCCTCTGTGACTTCAACCTCGATATCAATAATCATAATCTTATGACCAACTGATGGTTCATCACTATTGGTGTACATATCGATAAGAGTTCGTGTTTCAGGATTGATATCACTTTCGTGTAATCCCGTTACACTCTTATCCCATTTATATATTTTCTTTAATCTGTCGCCGTATAAGGATACATGAGTTCCATAATTGTCTTTGACATAAGCGTACCTTTTATAAGGTACAACTACATGACCACTTTTATCATCCCATATATGTACTTTGTTTTTACGACTTTCGTAATAGACATTTTGATACAATATAACCTCTTTACTATAAGTATCTAACTACAAATCGTTTCTACTAACTTTCTGCTAACTTTGTATGGATCACAATTAGATGATGGTCGTCTATCTTCTAAATAACCACATTTATCTTTATCTACTTGCCACGGAATACGAATTGATGCTCCTCTATCTGAAACTCCCCATCTGAAAGTATCAATATCACAAGTTTCGTGAAGTCCTGTAAGTCTTTGGTCATTATCTTGACCATAAGCCTCTATATGTTCTTTATGAACTTTTTCCAAATCCATACAAGCTTTAAATATAAATTCATCTCCACCATGTCCTCTCATATACTTTGTAGAAAAATTAGTATGACAACCAGCTCCATTCCAATCACCTGCAATTGGTTTTGGATGTAGTGAAACTGATAACTCGTGTTTCTCACAAATTCTTTCCATTAACCAACGGGCAACCCATAAATCATCACTCATAGCAATCGAACCACCTGCACCAATCTGATATTCCCATTGTCCTAACATTACTTCTGCGTTTGTTCCACATATTTGAATACCTGCGGCTATACAGGCATCAGTATGTTCTTTCATAATGTTTTCACCAATATTTCTACCACAATAGTAATCCCCTTGTGGTGGTGGTTCTCCAACATCTGGCCAACCATATGGTTTATTGTTTTCATATAAGGTATATTCTTGCTCGAATCCTACCCATTCATCAATATCATCTTCTAAATCTTCTAATAATTCCTCTAACTCTCTCCTTGTATTTGTTGGGTGTGGTGTATCATCTACATTCCATACTTCACATAATACGATTGATCCTTGTTGGTAGGTGGAACTTTCCAGCGGATTCGGATATATCCTTACTGGTTTTAACACGCAATCAGAACTACTACCATCGGCCTGTTCTGTTGAACTTCCATCAAATCCCCATATTGGAGCTTCCTTTCCCTCTCGTCCAAAATACTTGACTATCTTAGTTTTACTTCTAATCTGTGTTGGGTTACATCCGTCCAACCACAAATATTCTAATTTATGCATTTTATTCTCCTTATGGTAAAGCGGGAGGATATATCTCAATCCCCCCATAAACTTTACTCTTAGAAATCAACTGCAATACCAACATTGAAATATCTTGGTGTTCCCAAGAATACTTCTGCGTTATGAGCTGCGTGAACTTTATCACCCCAACTATTGTATTGACTATGATCTACTGCGTCTTGAACGAATACAGCGTCTAATGCGTTAAACAAATGTGCTGATAAAGAAATATCATATCCACCAGTCCAATCACTTGGTAGTTTATATGAAGCGTGTAAATCAAGTTTAGAATACCCTGGGGCTTTCCATACTTGTTCTCTATCTGCGTCATCTACTGAATTACCATCATCGTCTGTTGCGTCAATGTCGTATTCACGAGAATCAGGACTCCAATCACTATAATTGTTATCATAAGTGTTGTATAGTGCCTGAATACTAAGTCCTTTAACAGGAGTTAGAGTTCCACCGAATACATATGATGTCTGAGGCATATCACCTACGAATAGTCCATCAAGTGCGTAATTGTACTTGGTTGTTTTCAAACCACTTACATTACCTTGATCATCATATTCGTTTTCTTGATAATTACCTGCTGCATCACCATCAAACTGCCATTTACCAAAACTTAGTGCACCATCTAATCTAAACATAGAATGAACTTGTGAAGATAACTCTACCTCAAGTCCTTGATGTTTTTGATTGATACCACTAAGGAAGATAACATCAGTATCACCTGAATCACCTTGACCTGTTGTTACAGATTTAGTAAGGTTTCTGTCTTTCCAATCTGTATTATAAACATTCGCTTTAACCGCGAAGTTTTCAGAACGGAAATTGATACCTGCTTCTGTACTAATGAATTTCTCATTAGCAGGATCAGGTGCAACCGTACCATCAAAGTAAATCACATTATCCATAATAGGTGGTTTTTCAACATATCCAGCGTTAGCGAATAAACTAACATTATCGTCTATGTTATAAACTGCTCCACCTTTAGTTTGGAGTGTTGTGATTGATGGTGCTTCAATTAACGAATCAGCGACCGTAAAATGGTCTTGATAAGTATAGCTGATATTGGTTATTCCACCCATACCATAAAGGTTTAAATTATCCAAAGTATAGTTACCTTGAACATATCCACCTAACCAATCAACCGTAGTATGATTGTGGTATGCAATGATATCACCTAATTCAACTCTTTTACCATCTGCGTAATTATCATCAGCGTAATCCATATAGTAATCACCACCAAGTAAATCACGAACTTCTCGTGCGTGTTCTATTTTAGCAGTTCTCCAATCAAGACCAACTTGAACTTTCAAGTCCTCACTAACATCATAGTTTAATTTAGAAATCAAACCATAAGTGTTTTGTCTATTGATTGAATTACGAAGAATACCAACTGATTGATTATTACCATCGCCATGTGTTCTTGGAAGTACTCTTTTATCAACATATACTGTATCAGAATCACCTGAGTTATATGCGATAAGAGTATTCCAATCACGAGTCCAAGGGGATTGACCATAATAAAACTTATAATCTTCTCCACCAAGAACACCATCAGCATCTAAAGTAGGAATCCTACCATAAGTACCTGTACCACCACCAGAACCACCACTCCAATATAACACAGAACTTACTCGTGTTTTATCGTTAAGGGTCCAAAAATGGTTTAGGTTTACTAATGGTTTATGAAAGAAGTTTTCTCTTTCATTTAGGAAGTTAGGATCATATCTGTCTTGTAATCCACCACCAAATAGACCACCTTCTCCATACATATACCAATATTGTTGGCCTTTGTAATCTGAAGAAATTGGTGACCAATTCTGATTAAAGAATCGTCCAACATCTACGAATTGCCCATCTTCTGCAACTGCGGCTTCATCATATCCATCTATACTTTTTGCAAAATCGGCGTCATAAGCACCTACATTCTGTTTGTATAAATTTTGTCCATGTCGCTGTGGAGCACCGATTGCATATAACTCGAACCTGTTATCTTCATTTGCTTGATAACTTGCTCCGAGATAATATGCCCATGCATCAGTCCATGTCTTGTCTATGAGTCCATCGCCAGTTTTCCTTACAATAGTAGAACTCAAGGCAAGTTTATCACCAATAAGACCAGTATTGTAATTTAAAGTAGTTTTGAGGAAACCCCCAGCACCACTTTCTTGTTTGAACTTACCACCCTTTTCGTGTTGAGCAGGATCGGTAATTATGTTCATAGTTCCACCAATTGATGGTGCAGCTAAATTAACAGCTGATAGGCCTCTTTGCATCTGAATTGATTGGGCTGCATCTGCAACTCCATCCCAATTAGACCAATAAACCCATCCGTTCTCCATATCATTTTGGGGAACTCCGTTTATCATTACTGCCACATTTCGTTGGTTGAATCCACGAACATTGATACGAGCATCACCCGCACCACCACCTTGTCCAGTTGCGTATACACTTGGTGTAGTGTTAAGTGCCAATGGAATATCTTGAGAACCAAGACGGAATTCCATATCTTCTTTTGTTACATTAGTGTAAGCAACAGGTGTATTTTCGCCCGCACGAGAAGCTAAAACTTCCAATGCTGACATCTCAACTGCTGATACTGACAATACAAAGTTAGTGATTCCTGAATCACCTTCTTTTATTGACACCTCAGACGATTGAGGTTTATATCCAATTGCTGTAGCTGTAAGTGTATAAGAACCTGCCCCTAAATCAATAGAGTAGTATCCATCTGCATCCGCAGCTGAACCTAAATCAGTTCCTACTACAATCACATTAGCTCCAACTATTGGATTGTTTGACTCATCAGAAACTACACCACCAATGCTTGTCTCTACCTTTTCTTCAGTTACTACTTGTCCGAAAAGAGATATAGGCATTAGAATGGTCATTACTAATGAGATTAGATTACTTTTATTCATAAAAGTTCTCCTCTTTTTGTTTGGTTAAGACGCATTTTTTCACAGGTGCGTCAACTGCCTGTCCGCTGGTTTTATTGTATGTGAAATCTTTATCATGCTTCAGGTATATCTGGTATATCACAAACATCATTGTTACAAAACTTGTCTATTTCTGCTTCTTCACCTTCAACCCCTACAAAACTTAAATGTCCAAGTTTTTTAACTTGTTTATTATACTCTTTTTCTGTAATTGATTCGTAAGGCATTTGTTTGTAAGCTCCTAATGGGTGTCTTGGTAATAAACTGATACCCTTTAATCTATACTGAAAATAATTTAAAACATGAGATAATTCTTCTGATTCTGTTTCAGGGTCAAATGTTGCTGTACAACTTACTTGGTTATCTGCCCAATGTCGTTGTAAGAACGCGGCTAAACTGAATTGTTCCCAAATCGAAAGTTCAGCCGCAGTTCTAATACCCTCCCCGACATCCACAGGAACCTCTACTACCATAGTTGTATCTTCCGAACCGAAGGCTGGTTCTAATTTGTAACCTGCTTTTCTTAGTGGTTCTAACAATTCTGAATGTTTTGACAACCTCATTCGTCTTATGTAGAATCTCGACTCAGGATAATGCATTCCTGGTGTTGCTCCTACTAAGAGTGAAACTGTACCACTTGGTTTTACACTTGTGGTTTTAATTGATTTTGGAACTGCGAACCAATCTGAATAAACCTTATCCCATTCTTGTATTGTATCGTATCCTTCCTCTAACCAATTTCTCAATTCTTCCATTCCATTTTTTGTAATAAATTGAGCGACACCACTTACTGAACATCCAATCCGTCTGTTTCTCAACATAACTCTGTTAGTTTCACTCCAATGAGTTTTACCAAGTGTTACTGTTTTGGCATACAAATAAGCATATTTAAGTGTCCTTTGATAGTCCTCTAATGAATCGTGATTATGAGGAAATGTTTCTACTAAACAACATAATTCATAACTTTCTAATGATTGTTCCAAACAAGGATTACCACCTGCAACTCGGTGGTCTTTGTTATCGCCCCCATTTTGCATACGAGAAAATTGTCTCATATTATCTAACCATGCAAATCCAGGTTCTCCATTATCATTAATTCTCTTACAAACATCAGTATAATCCATACCGAGTTCTGCAAATATAGAATTATTTGAAGTCCAACCATATTGTTCCCTATGTGGGTTTACTTTATAATTTTTTAAATCTAAATATTCTTCATCGTGTGGATCACCAAATACTATTTCTGCAGTTCTACGAACATTACCTGCTACAACACATTTACCAATAAGATTCATAATATCTACAATAGTCGTAGTTGTAATTGGTTCTCCACTATTTTGTTCTAATACTTCTCTGATACTATTGTGTACTTCTTCCAATGGTTCGTGTCCACTTGATACTCCACCAAAACCTTTGATTGGTTCTCCTGCTGGTCTAACTTGTGTGTAATCAAAATACATTGGTGCTGTTCCGTGAAAATAACTTTCTAATAATAGTTTAAGTGATTCTACCCATCCTTCTCGTGTATCTGGAATCTTATACACTTCTTCACCTCTATCCTTATTAATACCCTTTACAACTATTTCCCCCGCTCCTTTCGTATCAAAACCTACACCAACACCTAACATACTGGCATCCATTAAAAAACAAAATGGTTTTGAGTAATCTTCTTTAAGTGTTTTTGTTGATACAAACGCACAATTATTAAGGGCAGCATAAAGATTTTTTTCTTCTGTTATAGCAGTTCCCATTGCCCATAAACCACGACCTGGTGGTAAGAATTTCATAGTGAACATTCTCTCATACATATCTTGAGCTGATGCTTGAGCTTGCCAGGGATTCCATCCGAGTTGATGAGAATCAATCCAATTTTTTTGCATGGAATAAGTACCTTCTACAACTCTTTGGACGGTTTCCCACCATCTTTCATTTTTTCCGTTTTCTTTAATTCGAGAATATGTTCTCATATAAACTAATTCGCCTAAACCATTAAAACCAAACGGGGGTTTTTTTCTTTTATACTTATTTATAAAATTTTCCGATAACTGAAACTTTTCCATATAAACTACTTCTCCTTGCCTGTAAAAATTATTTCTCTTGTAACACCCGAATATAAATATAATATATACTGACTTCTACTCAAAGCCGTCCATATCTTTTTCAGAATTATATTTATTTGCTAACTGCTTTCGAAGATACTCTTGACTATTATCCATCTTACCTTGAACCTCTTGACCACTCTGGGTTGTTGATTCATAAATCTCAATCTTACCAATATTCGTATTCATACTTGATGGAAAAGTTATACCATCTATACCAAATCTATTCTTTATAACGTGAAACCTACTTGTATTTGCAATCTTATCTTCAACCTTTCTACTAACTGATACCACGAAATCTGCTATCATTACTTTACTATATGCTTCAGCTACTTTTGTAGCGTCAATCACTTCTTCTTCCAACGAACTTCTGTTTGCCTGTGAGGCTGTCCATATCGGACATTCAATTTCTCCAGCAAGTCCTCTTAAATCTTCATAAATATTTTCTAAGATGTGTCTTTTTTCTGTACCCATACCTTTTAAAATATCGGCGTAATCAACTAACACTAAATCTGGTTTCGTTCCTTGTATCTCTATCTGACTTAAATGTGCTGCTAATGTCTGAACGGTTGCACTTTTTGTAGGGAAATATTTAATCAATAATGTTCCCTTTAATTGGTCAATCTTTTTCTTTACATCATCTTGATAGTATTTAATGTCTGATGTTGTAACTCCACTAAAAACCGTATCATATCGTAATCCAACATAATTCTGATTTAACTCTAATGTATAATGAACAACATTTAAACCATTCCTAACTGAATTCGCTCCAATACTCTGTAAACACCAAGTTTTACCAATACCTGCGGGTGCTACAACAACACCCAATTCACCTGCTCCTAATCCACCATCCATAACTTCGTCTATTGGGTCCCAACCTGTTTTTACGGTATCTCTTGTAGATTTTGTAAGTCTTTCTTCTATACCCTCAATGTAATCATGACCTAAATCTCTATCTGAACCAGCCTTCATTGCTTCGTCCACGAGTTTCTTTATTTGGTCATATTGTCCTACCTCAATCAAATCCACACTATCCATAATAGCATTTTTCATAACTTGATTACGACAAAACTCTAATGTTTGTTCTTGAACAAATTGTAAATCTGTTGAATTTACATTTCTCCAACTCTCCTTTAGGTTATCTACTACTGAAACTTGTAAAACCTCATTTTCCATATCATCAATCTTTACTTTCATCACTTCAAGAGTAGGTGAAGTTTTATACTCAAAGAAATAATCTCTTATCTCCTTGGCTAACCATTTGTTAGCATCACTATCGAAATACTCTGGTTCAAGTATATCACATATTGTTTGTATAAATTTCTTATCTGATAATAAGGATGATATTATCTTGGCCTGAAAGACATGACCAAATTGTGATAATGTTGATTTATCACTCATTAAAACCACTCATGCTGTACTATTCCTGCTGGATTTTTTGCTTTCTCAATCCGAGCCTTTAGTATCTTAAAATACTCTTTTTCTCTTTCAATAAGTATGTAGTTCCTTTCTGAAAACACACAAGCAATTCCCGTTGTTCCACTTCCTGAAAATGGATCCATTACAACATCACCTTTACGACTTCCAAGTGTAACTAAGTAACTCATCAAGGTTGTTGGTTTTACGGTTGGATGATTATTTGCTGATGGTTGTGTCGTGAATTTCTGTTCCACACCTTTCATATCGGTGCTTGGTTTATCACTTTGACCATTAAATATTTTTTGTTGCTTGTCGAATTTATCCAATCCCATATTCTTTTCTGATTTACTTGGTTTTGGAACTGCTAAAAATGGAAATGTTCTTTTAATTTCATCTGGTAATTTAGTCAATCTATCTTCCCACCAAGCATCTAAATCATAATATCTACTGAACGAATCTCCATCATCTCTTGGTTTCATTTCTTTACGATAACCCAAATAACTACCATGTGTATTATTCTCTTTGTAATTAGATGGTTCTTTACCAGTAGTTGGTGCTAATTGTCCTTTACTTTTAACATTTAACACATCATCACTTACCAACAGGTTTGCTGCAAATCTACCGAATGGTGATGCTTCTGCTGTATCATTATTCTCACTCTTAAATCCACTTGTCTTGAATACCGTATTTTCTTCTCTTGGTTTTCTCTTGGTGGTTTTTCGTGCTGGTTTATCCCAACCACCACCATACATTTCGTCATCTCGTTTTTCTATATATTTTTGATGTCCTGCTACATTATCTTTATCAAATTGTTCTTGGTCATTCATTCCAGCAAATGGTATTCTACAATCATCTAACCAAGTTACACCTTTACCATTATCAAGTGCTTGGTCTAAGTATCCTTTTTGGTCTAATGGTTTCATTGCCACAATCACTACTTCTACTGCTGGTTTTGGTTGATATCCTGCGTAACTTCCATCAAGTTTCTTGGCTTCGTCTGATGCCGGTCCTGATGTTATTTCTTCTTCCCCATATCCAAATATATCTTTATTATTTCTGTTAGCGTGAGCCTTAGTGAATGTAGTTCCCTTTTTCTTGGCTTCTTCTACATCACCTCGTTTCTTCACTCCAATAACCTCTCGTTTCTTACCTAATCTCTTATCAACTGCCTTACCAATATTCATAGCCTTTGGAAAACCTGTAGCGTATGTCCAATAGATTGGTGTGAAACTCACATCAAATCCTGATTCTTGTAATGTCTGTAACATAACCATTTGAACATCACTTCTTGGTGCACTCATCACGAATGAAAATGAACCAGGTTTTAATACTCTTAATGCTTCTTCCCAAATTGGAACAAAGAACTCTTTCATCCCATATGTGGACTTTTTCATACCAGGACTCATCCAACCTACTGTTTGGGATTTCGTAGATTGTTTTTCTTGAAAAGTATCCCAATGTTTCCCCATAAACCCATATCCGTATGGTGGATCTGTACATAGTAAATCTACCGAATTATCATCGAGTTTCTTTAGTTCTTCTAAACAATCCCCATTGATTAGTTTACTGCTCCCCATACATTTTTCTCCTTTTTTCCTTTCTTCGTTCTGCTATCTTTTTTAGTCTATATCGTTCTTTTGCTTTCTTGAGAATCTTGGCCTTATTACGCTCATAATGGTCCATCTGCCACTTTCGTTGAGCTTCAAGTTTTTCTTCTTTAGTATAATATTTCTTTTTACGACCCATTATTTATCTTCGCAAATCTATTAAGTTTCGTCCAAACTGTCATTAACCAACTATCCATATTAGGTAATGCTCCAAACATTCTGTCCTCTATGAACATTTTATGAAACTTCATCTTTACTAATTCTTGTATCTTACCATTTACGATATTGTTTGTTTTGAGTTTTGCTGAACCACTTATATCTACCTCTTGTAACTGCATCAATCTGTGATTCATATGCATCGTATCTTGCTGTTCTAAGATAGTGTTGTAGAATTTGCCTTCACCACTACCTTTCTTACTTTCTGCTGTTTTAATAATGTCATCTACTGAATAATAGACACCATCTTTAAGGGCAGGAAAATTCTTTACGAGAGTTTTAGTTCCAATTCCTAATACTCCCTTTATATTATCTGATTGGTCGCCATCAAAGATTCTACACATCAGAAGATTATTGGGTGTTACACCATATTCTTCTGTAATCATTTCGGGATTATATAGTTTCTTCTTGGTAGGCGACCACACAGATATTCTATCACTTACTAACTGTAAAAAATCCTTATCGGTACTCATTATTGTAACCTTACTTTTCGGTAAGAGTTGTTTTGCAGCATAGGCAATAACATCGTCTGCCTCTACACTATCTATTGAAAGTATAGATACTGGCAGACATTCTAAGTATTCAACGCAACGGGATAGTTGCATCATCATAGAATGACGCTCATCATCAAGATTCTCATAATCGTTTACACGATTGAGTCTGATTTTGGTTGTTCTTCGTTTTGCCTTGTATTCGGGATAGATTTTACGGCGACGATTACTCCCACCTTTCCCATCAAATACTATGATGGTTCTGGTAGGAGACAACATCTTTATGGCGTAACCAACTGATTTAAGAAAACCAACTATTCCACCAATGTGAATTCCATCATCATTAGTAGTTGGTATAACTGAGAATACTCTAATAAAGGTATTTAAGCCATCTATTATCAGTACTTTTTCATTGGGATTTGTTGAATCTACATCGCCGCCGTGTTTCTTTATCTCATCGAGAATAGAAAGGTACTTATCATTACTCATCACCGACTACTTCATCTGTATATACTACATCATCAATACCTAAATCTTTTGATTGGTATTTCAATATAGATGCTTCACAGATTTGGTCATACAGGTGATCTTGAAGTCCATCAACTTCTTCTAATTTCTTCTCAAAGTCTTTAGATTGAAATTTGATATCTTCATCTTCATAATTCAAGGTATACCAAGCACCTGCTGCTTTAACAAGCTTGTGGTCTTTTAATACCTGTAACCAACTCCCCTTATCATCAATACCACTATCGAAATATAAGTTAAAGTCAGCATGACGAAGTGGTGGACCCAAACGATTTTTAATAATCTGTGCCCTACACTTCATACCAAGAACATTTTTTCCTGTATCTTTAATCTGTCCCATATTCTTTAATCGAATACGAGTTGATGAGTGAAATGGTAATGCTTTTCCACCAGAAGTAGTCCACGGATCACCAAACATTACTCCGAGTTTCTGTCTGAGTTGATTGGTAAATATGAGAGCTATTCTCTCACGACCAACCATTTGAGTAATCTTTCTCATCGCTTTTGAAACGATAATCGCTTTACTCGTTGCCCATCCGTCTTTCTCAAAGTCGGCTTCCATTTCTACTTTGGTAGATGCTCCTGCAAGTGAATCTACAAGAATTGTAACTAACCTATCTCTATCTGATTCTCTAATCTTGGTGACTATGTTTTCAATACATTGAAATATATCTTCTACGGTTTCGACATGAAGATATAACAAGTCTTGAACATTAACACCAATAGTTTCTAACCACTCACGACTAACAGAAGTTTCAGTATCAATGTAAACTGCAAGTCCACCTTTTTTCTGAGTTTCTGCGAGTATGTGAGTTCCTATTAGAGATTTACCACTACTTTCTAATCCATTTATTTCTGTAATACGACCAACTGCAACTCCACCATTAGGTCGGTTGGAAATTGCTAAGTCTAATACAGATGAACCAGTAGATATAAATTCCTTTACATCAGTAGGTGTGGCGTTAGAACCATCTAAGAAATAGGCTACCTTTGTATCCTTGAACTGCTTATTAAGATTATCGGCAAGAACTCGTGCGAGTTCGTCTTTTACAGACATATTTTGCTCCTATCTTTTACTTATTAAACAGGTCATCAAAAGCATCATTTACATCAGTAGTACTTTTTACAGCACTTGCTATTGTTGATGCTGGAACTGAATCTTCTTTGGATTCTTGTTTTTCTCCATCTTCACTTGGGTTTAACCAATCTTGTAGAGCCTCTGCAAGTTCGTCATAACTTAACTCGTTATATACTTCTCGTATATCTTTTTGATCGTCAAGTAAAGTAGTTAGAACTGCTTTATCTTCTGTGATTGGTGTTTGATTCGGCTTAACGCGAATAGAAGTTTTTGGAAACGATGCTCCAGTTTCTTCGGCTGTTTTGAACTCTACCGATATATCTCGTCCATTAATTGGATCACTAATATCACCATAATCAGGGTCTGCTATGATTGATAATAGTTCTTGATATACTGTTTTACCAAAACCCCAAAACTTAGAACCTTGATTTTCCTCACCACGAACTACTACTGGTGCGAATGTTCTGAGTTTTGCTTCCAACTTCTTACCAAGTCTCCAATCTTCACGATTGCCAGATGACTTTAGTTTTTCAGCAAATTCTTCAATTGGGTCTGGACGACCAAATGAGATTGGTGAAAGATAAGACTTTCCACCTAAATCATAATGAAAGAATAGCTCAATAAACGGCGTATCTTGGTTTAGTTTGTATGGTAAAATTCGGATTTGAGTTTTTCCCGGCTGTGGTTTCCACAAGTTTGTGGTGCGGGTGCTCGAAGTTTGTAACTGATTTAATCGCTTTCTTACGGCTTCAATATCCATTTGTTATCTCCTTATTATTATTTTTATTTGTTATTTGTTAATTGTCATTGGTATAACCTTTGACAATAATAAGTATCGTGTCATTTTAAAAACAACACGAATTTTTTGCTAAAATCCATAAAAAATATAATTGAAGGCTGTTTTAGCGGGACCTTCAAGTTCGTTCCATTGTGTTTGTAAATTTTCTGATATAGATAGATGTAATTGTAATTTACTCCATATGATAATTAAAGTAAAATCTCGATTAAAAAGTATTCCTGATATAACTCTGTAATTAGGTTCATCAGGATACCTTTTGTCATAACCATAATATTTGTTCCAATAAATATTCATTTAATAATTCTCAATTTTTAAAAAAAGGTGGTAAGTTTTAGATAAATTAAATTATCGGGTATATGTAAAAAAGCCTCACCACCTTCATATAAATTGGAAAGTTAGGGAATACAATAACACCCTTCTCATCACTTTCAATCTGTAAGGATACTTTCCAAAGTTTCGGAAAAATTGGGGATGTTGGACTAACGATTACCAACAACTTCAAGCTCAGATTTTTTTCTCCCTTGTACCTAACACCTTTCAGTTACGAAAGTTCTCCTCAAGATGGTTAATCTCATTAGAGTGAGTACAACCTCTGTGTCATCACCTTATCTCTCTGAGTTTAGATTGATTCAGTCATAAAGTGGGATTTCGGTTTTACCCTTACACCACAACAAGGTCTAAAGAATCGTTTCTTTAGTTTTTCTTGAAGTACATTAGATGATTGATGTCTCAACTACTCCACCATTCAGCTTTGTAGGTTCACCACGAACTCATCTTGGATTACCTTATGAGCTTCTAAAGGTTACTCATTGTTCGGTCAATCCCATACGAAGTTAATTACTCCTCGTACTTCTCAAATTTCCAAAATTGTCAAAAAACTTATGTCTCGTAAGACATATAATATATATAAGGAAAAAATCCCAAACAACATATTTTATTGCTAAAAAAATTGGGGAATCCAGAGTCCTCAAACGAGTCCAGCGGTATAGTCTAACTATCTATTCCCCAAAATTTTGAGAGTTCCAAATAGGTAGTCACTCTCAAACCCACCATCTTTTTCAAATTATCGTAGAAAAAGACAAAAACCACGAATTTTAAAGTTTTTGTCAATGAGAACTTTAACTCACTACCCCTATCTTATCCACTTGGGGGGGATTTTTCCCAAGTGTCTTGGTAGATTCTACTCCTTAGTTCGTTTTTACCACTCCAAGTTGGTGAACTTCAAACAGGGTAACATTCATAGATTAGTCATTTTTTTTATCTCTCTCATTACTATTGATCTTACGAATAAAATTTGTAAAAGTCAAGGCTTTTTTTGACTTTTTTACGCTAATTCCAACATTGAAAATGGAACATTATATAACATACCATTCATATCAACTATGGCTTTCTTGATATTCATCTTAGTGATAACTCCTGGAGTCCTTTTAGTTTTTTGAACCACAAAGACATCAGAACCAACACTTAATGAAGATTTCCCCAACATAGTCTTACAATCAGATATGAACGCTGATAGTTCATTTAATTCTGAAAGACTACTTAATTTCCTAATTTCGTTTTTTATGTTCATTATTTACTCTCTCTATTTGTTACTTGATCTTACGAATAATATTTGATAAAGTCAAGTGTTTTTTTAATTTTTTTGATTGAGTTTCGTGGATTCTTCTGGACTTCTATTAAAAGACCTTCACACTCACCAAACCTATGTCGGGGTTTGTATTAGTAAGGAGTCGAACTCTTTCGTTCTTGACATTCCCTATCTCAATCTCTACTTGATCTTACGACAAAAAAACGAGAAAGTCAAGGCTTTTCTTGACTTTTTTTAACTTTTTTTTCCACAATACCAAGTACAATATTTACCACCTTTGTACTCGATTATTGCTTTATGTTTTTTACACTTATCACACATATTTACTTCCAATACCCATTCATTGCTTCATTGAAATCGTGTTCATCTTTTGGATTATCAAAAACTAAATCATCCATATCCAACAACATACCCCTTATATCTAAATCTTCTTTGTCAAACCAATCTTCTACTATATCAAAGTCTGTGATTGACAAACCACCAAACCATTCTGGATCGTGTTCCATAATATCTAATGGATTATCTACATCAAACGAACCATCTTTCATCATTGGGATTACAGTTCCCATTGATGTATTAAACATACAACCAACTGAATCTAATATCTTAATATGGTCAAGACCATTTTCTTCTGTTAAATAATCTTTCATTACTTTAACCCCAAAAGTCTTAAAGCGGGTGATGGTAATTTAACTTCAACAACCTCATCAGGAACTACTTTTATACCATTTATAGTAACAGTTTCCATTGGGTTTTCAAGTTTTCTGAATTTTATTTTTTTCATTATATTTTCCCTTTTTTCCATACTGGAATATACGAAGAAAAACAATATAAGTCAAGTGTTTTTTTCACTTTTTTTCACTTTTTTTTGTTATGTATCAGATCTAACGCCAAATTGTGTGAAAAACGACCTGCTTTAGGTCCTCCATTCACTTTTCCATCACTTTCACCTGGAACTTTAATCCAAAGATATGCATCGACTATTCCATTACAAGTTTGAGTAGTTGGATATTCACCTATTGACCTACCATATGGATTAAAATGTTCTTTATTAGCCCCATTACCATTTCTTGATGTATCAATTACAAAATGTTTACCGTCTAACCTCTGACTGATTGATTTACCATACTTATAACAGGAACTTGTAGCATAATAGTTACTTGTATTGATACTAAACCCTCTAACTTTATGTATATCACACATTCTTAAATATGAGACGGCCTTTGGGACTGATAACCAAGTTGGGTGTCCAATATCGAGATATACCAATGCGTTTGTCTTACTTAGTAAATCAACTGATTTCTTTATCAAAGATAACCGCTTTAACCCATCTACTACACCCATTTGTTCCATATGTGGGATACAATCTGGTTCATATATTACGATTGGACTTCTCTCACCTATCGAATCACAAAACCCCCTAATAAACTGTAAATACTCTTTATCACTTTCTGCACCACCCTTTGAGTGATGTCCTAAATCTCTGTATGGTATTGAATATATGACTAATACTGGTAGATACGGGTCTGCCCGTTTCAGTAGTCTTTGGATTGATTTTTTGGTCTTTCGGGTGGTTCGTTTGGGACCGACTCCATACCAAAAAGCTGTTGGTTCTCGTGTTATTTCTTTTATCTGTGGGTGTTCTTTACAAACGTCTTTTCGACTATTCCAATCTGGATAATAAAACCTATAATTCATTTTTTAGTTTTTGGTCACTCTCCCAAGTATCAACATTTACGATAGTATAAATTCTTGTATTAATTTTATTTAATCCCTCATCATTTACTAATAATAACTGATTTTGGTATTCTTCCCAAGGAACGGGAAATTTTTTATCTAAAATACCATTATTCTTTTCTCTGATAATCTCATTTAAGGAATTAATGGTATAAAGTGTGTTGGTCTGTTTCTTTCGGTGTAATGCTATCGTATCAATACCCTCTATGAAATTATCTTGGTTCTGTGGTATATTGTAAGTACAAATTAACTGATGATGGTCATCTTCATTTGCAAATACATAAATCTTATTGAAAACTATATCGTGGCATTCAATGATAAGCCCTATTGTATCATAGAGTCTATTTCGTTTAGTGAATGTGCAAAGTAGTTGAGTTTTCATTATTTCTCTGCTTTAGTCTTATAATTGGGTTTTTCACATGGTCCAAATCCACCCTTCCATCTTCCAGATTTCATTTTGATTCTGGGTGGGTCAGCAGTCAATCTATCATTTAAGCTCTTTTCTTCTCCTGTCCAATCATTAGGATTTACATTCGCTTTGTTTGCACAATATGTTCTATGTCTAAATTCATCAGTAGGTGCTATTTCTGTTGTGAGTGAAGCGTAACCTAAACCTCGTTGCCTACAAGTTACTACACCAATTCTAATCGGTACTGAACCTACTTTTGCAGTATAAGACATATAATAATCTCCTGTAATTTTATCTTTCTTTATTGTTATTTGTTGTGAAATTTTATTATAATCAGCCGTACCAAAAATCGCAATACAAGTCTCTCTGTCCAAACTATTATTACTAAGTGCCATAGTTTCTTCACCAGCTAACATCGATTTCAAAGGAAATTTGTCCTTAATCAACTTTAATAAAACAGCCCTATTTACTGGATCACCTAACTTTTTAATATGTAGATTAGCAACAGCTCTACTACTGCCTGCTGGTGGTGGATCGTCAATTCCTACTTGATTATTCAAAAACTGACTAGCTGGTCCTTTTGTTACTGGTGGATTCTGAGACAGTTCTTCTGCATATTGCATATAAGCAGTAAATACGGCTAATTTATTTGTTCCTTTTGTATTAACCTTACTCTTTCCCCAACTATCACCCTTTATTCCAGAAGCCTTTGCTATCTCCGCTACTTTAGGGTCGTTTAAATCCTGTTTCGATAATGGGAAAGTATAACCTTTAGCTTTAAGGTTTTTATAAAATTGTATATAAGTTTTAGCCTCTTTAGATAGCGTATAAGGTTTTTTTGGTGGTGATCCTTCCAAACACAGGCTCCTAAAACCTGGAGGTAAATTTTCTAAAGTTGTAATTAACTCTGCGTCTGTTTTATTGGTTAACGTATCTATGTCAGATTGTTTTATTTTCTTTAGTCTTTTATTTGACCTATCTTTTGAATTTTCTGTAATTAACCCAGCTTGATCAGTTTTCTTCTTTGGTTTTCCGCCAGGTGGAAAATCATCTTCTATACCCTTTGATCCAGGATTTGCAAAAAATGTAGCCAAATCCTTTTTCAGAGATACTTCATGACTCACAGAACCTTTAGGTGTCTTAACCCTAAAATATACATCAGTAGAAAATCCCTTTTTTCCATAATCTAAACCTATTCCATCCTCAACATCTTCTTTAACATCCCATCCTGCAAATTCAATTGTTGCTTTCTTTCCATATTTTTGTTTTACTTGTCGTAAAATAGTTCTTCTTGATGCCTGTGCTGCTGCCATCCATTTTGGGTCTATTATCTCTCTACCATTTCGATTTCCAGAAGTTTTATTTAAAACTGCAAAGAATTGGTCTGCTTCTTTATCTCCCATTGAAGTAGTCATTAAAGTTAATAATTCCGCGGCCTGGGCTGAAATTTGTCCTGCTCCCGAAGGATTTACAAACTCAGAAATATTTGGATTGTTTGATGATGCCTTTTGTGTATTCAAAATTCTCTGAAGTGCCGTAATATATTTTTTAGGTATTTTATGTGGTGGATTTGGAAAGAAACTTTCAATATCTTCTAATGTTAATGGTTGGCTATAATATTGACCAGAATCGGCCGGAACTTCTATTTGATCTTGTTTATATGAATCTTCTTCGATATCTCCATCATCAATCTTTTGTTGAAAACTATCCGAATCGGGGTTTATTTCTTTTGTAATTGATTCTGGTGGATTCTTCGTAAAATCTATCTTTTGGTTTATTGGTTTTGGTGGGGCCGGTTTACCACCACCTTTACTAGCAGTATGTTTGGCTACTTTCTTCTTTTTCTTTTTAGGTTTTACACCAACACCAGCTGCAGCTCCACCACCACTATTAGGTGCAGCAGTGACACTTTTCCTCTTTATTGCGGCTGCTAATTTACCTGCATCTGGAAAATATCGTTTTTTATTCTTGTTAGTATAACCCATAAATACACCAGGTTTATCTTCTCTCAAATTACCAATAAACTTATTCATGGCATTCTCTTTCCAACCAAACTTTATTAATGATTCTCTTAAAAACTGAAGGTGTGTTGAATTTGTGAAATCTGGGGCACCACCTTTACATTTATGAGAAAAGTCTTTTAATATTTTATCCCAATTCTTCATAACTTCTCCGTTATATCTTCCATTTCATGATAGTTGTTCCCCTTACCTGTTTTAGTAGGAAATAACCCGTTACTCTCAATAATCTTTTTTGTTTCTTTCAAAAAATCAACTCCATCGTTTAAGTTAAAGTCAAATAAAAATGAATCATAACTATACAAAATTAACCGACTCTTGTATGATTCTAAAAAAGGAATTAAGTTACTTAACATCTTCATATTGTTTTCTGTCTCCATCAATTGTATGATATAGTTAAATAGCTTATTCCTATTCATATCAGATAAATTCTTTCTATATATCTTCTTACTATAAATATTAGAAGTTATAAAATCCCCTTGTTTATATTCACTCCAAATTTTATTTATATAATCGTGAACTTTTCCGAAAAATGGATTGATTTGTATGACTTCTTGTGGAATATGACCATATAAGTACTGAAAAGACCGATTTTTAGACTCTTGGTAATCACATCCGTAAAATTCTCCCATATGTTCGTGAACTGAACCATCTGGAAATTTATAATCAACTACTTCTCCTATTAATCGTAAGTGATATGCATCATAGTCAAACTCTACCAATAAACCACTATCAAACCTACTACGAAATGGTTTTCTACTACCATCTGTCTTGTTCAGAGCTGCAAAATTGATACCACCGAACCTGTTACTTGGTCTACCTGTACTGGTATAGGGATTATATTCACTAAAAACTATACTTTCTTTGGTATTTAACCCAGCAGTTTCTAAGTAAGTCAAATTATCAATTATATCATCATTATATTCTTGATGAACTGGTAAATCAATATGTTTCTGAAATTCATTGGATAACTTTCTACACAATTCCAAATGTTTCAATATAGGAACTACACAATTTACTCCATTCATTTTATAATACTTTCTATTAAAATAATCGTGGGTATTTGTCGTTATATCTTCAATGTATAATGGTTCATTGTATTCCATATAATGTTGAAGATTTATATCTATAATATTTTTCCATTTAACAATGTGATTAAATTGTTTTTTATTATATACATACTTTTTATGGTCTGAATCTAACCTATCAAAATATGATTTATCAAGATTCATTGATTCACTATGTCTAAACGGCAAAAGATATTCTTCACCATCTAATATTTTCACATATAGAAGGCACAAATCATTTTCTATTGGATGTTTATTTACATCACATAAGATTGGAATTAAAATACAACTTGAATCTTGATATTTTTCTAAAAAACTCTCAAACTCAAGTTTCGTTTCTATTATCACTATAACCTATTTTATGTTTTACATAAGTAACTATTTTTTCTGCAATATTTGTTTTACAGAACTTATCCATTCCCTCAAATCCAGGTGATGAATTTACCTCACATATTCTATATCCACCATTATCAAATAACAAATCAACTCCTGCTATATCCAAGTTAAGTAGTCTTGAAGATTCTCCACCTAACCATTGTATATCATCATCAATCTGATATGGAATACCTTCCCCACCCCGTGTAATGTTTGCTCTGAAATCGTCATCTACTGCCTGTCTCATCATACAACCAGCTACTTTACCATTGACTACCAATACCCTTAAATCTTTACCATAACTATCTTTAATAAACTCTTGAATAATAATATTATAACTTGGTTTAGTTATTTCTGCCATTTTTAAGAGTTGTTGTAATTGTTTTCTGTTTTCACATAAGAATACACCCGCACCAAATGAACCACTTAGAGTTTTAATGATTGCTGGATATCCTATATTCTTTTCTACAAAATCTATATCAATAGGATGTTTAACCAATAGAGTCTTTGGTACTGGTAAACTTGATTGTCCTAAAACTTGTTGTGTATATAACTTGTCTTTAACTGTATCGATGGAATTACTTCCATTAATAAGTATCACTCCCAACCTCTCTAAATGACGAATAATAGCTTTAATAAAGTAAGTTGTTCCACTACCCGTTCTTGGTATCACAAAATCGGGCAAAGGTCTTGATTTACCAGCAACTAATATAGATTTTCTATCGTCTCTATCGACAAAAATATCTACATCTTGTGGATTGACTACACGAATTTTAAGTCCTTGTTTCTCAAATTCTTCTATAAGTTTTTGAGTTTCATAAGATTCTTCTACTTTATTTTTATATAATATCCATCCGTTCATTTCAACAATATCCCCTTTTCGTGTCCTACTATAATACTTGTATCAACATAAGATTCAAATCCTGATTCTTTTGCTCTTAACTGAAAACTAACATCTTCTCCATGAAATCCAAGTCCTTCTATAATTGGTCCAAACCAAGGATACTCTATCTTTTCAAAAACACCCTTTTTAATTAACATCCAACCCATACCATTTGACCAAACTTTTATCAACTCACCATTAACCTCGTTAGTATACAACCCTTCCCCATTTTCATTAAAACATGCATATTGTATAGGTATATCATTTAATGTATCCCCTTTTGGCTTTCTTAAATATAATCCAGAAACTATATCTTTGTCATGTTCTAATAACTTAAAGAAATTATCTGGTTCAAATACTTGGTCTGAATCAATCCACATGATATAATCATATTCTTTTTTACCTTGCCAGGGGGCCTGATATAAACCAAAATTTCTATCTGCACCTAACAATAATGACCTAACTTTATAAACATTAGGAATATATTGACTTAAAAGTTCATATTCAATATCTCTTTTATGTAACTCTTTGGTAAGATTAGTCCAACACTTCAAAAACCTATTTGAAAAACTGTTTCCTGGAACACAAAATATTATTTTCATTTCCAGTATACTTCTTCCCATAGTTTAGTAGTTTCTGGAAATACATCTAACATAATCTTTTTCATTGCTTTTGCATATTCTTGTATCTCTACTTGTGATGTTGGTTCGTCTCTAAGTTCTATAAAATTCATAATAGACTGAAAGGATGCTGTCCACCATACTTTTGTGTATTGTGAAAGTGGTAAGATAACTCTTGCCTGTTCTTTAGCTACACCATAATGTGTTACCAATCTTTCATACATATTTTTTGTTGTATTTAAAGCAGTATTATAAGCGTGAATTGCTCTACTATTTTGTTCATCACCTAATTCACCATCTGAAGCTTGTTTATTATCTTTAGATTGTTTTCTCCAAACTGATGGTTCATAGTATTCTTCTACTTCTACATAACGACCACTTATTTCATTCCAAGCATGGTCTTTTGTAGAACTATTGGATGTAGTCTCAATCCCAACTACATGCTTATACCATTGTCTCATTACGAACTCTGGTGCCTTGATAATCATCATGACATGCTGGTGTCTGAATGGACTGAAATGTTTGTGTTTGATTAGGAACTTAGATAATCGTCTGTCTTTATCTTCGAATGTTTTACTACGACCACCGAATGATACTCTTGCTGCATTAACTGGTGTCAAGTCATCACCGAGAGTGTCTACAACCTCAATGTAACCTTTATCTAATACATCTATTTTCATATTACTATAACCTTTATTTATATATATTAAATTAAATTGTCAAAATGTCAATTAATATCCTGAACTTCCTCTTATATTATCAGTTACTATAGAAACACCCGTATTTGTTGTTATTGTCTTTCCTCTACTCAATGATTTATTATATTCTTCATGAGTTGATCCTGGCATCCAATTACCATTTGGCATCTGATGGGCCCCACTCAATCCCATTGAAGTTGCAACTGATAAAGCTCTTTCTTTCGAAGTGTACGAATGTGGATTGTGTAATAATCGTTCAAGTTTTTTTCTTGTAGTGGATTCTGGATTTTCTTTTTCTTGATAAAACTCAAGTAGATTTATAAGATGATTTCTAATACCTGGTAACTTTTTTTCTGTAAGTAATACAGACACTAAATTTGACGTTGTTACTTTCTTTGGTGTTCCAGTAATATTCCATCTTAAACTAGCCACTTGATATAATTTTGGATCTTTCTCATAAGATGATGGACTTATTTCAAATATAGTACCTTCACCATCTAACAAATATCTTGCAAAAAATCTAATTATAAACCCACTTTTTTTCTCTTTCTTTCCGATAATTGGTTTATGTGGATTAAGATAAACTTCTCGGCCCTCACCTGATATTCTTGAATATTGATGAAACATAGTATCATTTTTTACTGGAATAAGTTTTCTACCTTTTCTATCTACAAAAACTTCTTGTTTATCTTTAGTATATATAATTTTATATAACGACCCGTTAGGAAATGGATAATAATCAGAATAAACAAATTGATTCTTTTCAGCATGTTTATATTCAGTTTGTCGTTCTATGTTATTTACTTGTATTCCCATTTATCTACCCTCCAGTCGGTATACTAATTGTAGTTCCAGAAGAACCTGGAGCCGTAACATTATCATAAATATTTATCATTAATGCATCAATATTCGAACCTGCTGGTAAACTGGACATAATACTATTACTAATACCAGGCATCATTTGAGTAAATTGTTCTGCAGATACACCATTTTCAGAAATTCCTATCTTAATTAGAGAACCATCTGCAGATGTATCCATCTGAAAAGCAATATCCCCCTTACTCATCCCCTCAATATCCATTGGTTTATGTTTCACTTGTGCAGTCAAAGTTTCATTATATACTGGGTCTGTCATTGCCTCGTCTTTCCATAATAATTGTCCATCTACCATGGCCTGTCCACCCGTACCTATAGCAATATTTGCAATTGAAACTGATGGATTAATTACTGGTGTTTGTGCTGTTGTCGTATCTGTACCTTCACCAGGTTCTGGTATTTCCTTTAAAGTACCACTCTCTTGACCTTCCGTTAAAGCTTTATTATATGCATCTTCGGCTATTTTTTTCTCTAACATAGCTGCCATAATTCTTAAATCTTCTTCTGATTTTTGGTCAAGAGCCTTATTTACCTTATCTAATGCCGCTTCTTCATTTGCCCGTGGATTCCGTTTGGTTATTTCTTCCTTTTCTTCTGACTTTAATTTTCCCATTGATGCTCTTATTTGACTATTTAATGTAGTTGACCATCCAGAAGAATCTATTTTATGACTAACTCCTTTTACTTGAAAACATGCCCTATCTCTATATCCTCCTGGAATATATGAACTCTGAAATGCATTGCCTGGGAAAATTGCCGAAGTACCATCTATTTCAAGTTCTAATTCTATTGGTATTATAGGATCGTGAACAGCAGATAATCCCTCGTTTCCCTTTAACTCTTTAACTATATATTTTTTATATGGTGACTTCATTATTATATCGTGTGTCTTATTCCAAGGACTTCCATCTGCAACATCATTAGATTCAACTCGTTCATTAATACCATCAAACAACAAGTAAAATTTTATTAAACTATTCTTTTTATATACTTGATATTTACTTTGAAATTCTGGTAAACTGAAATCTGCTCCCCAGACAACTCCATTAAATACTTTGCGATGAAAATTATCAAGTTTCATTGCTTTCAGTTCTTCATCAGTTGTTGTTATATCCTCTTCTCCAACCTCCCTATTTGCCTTTTTATACTTATCATATTCTTTTTTCATCAACTCATCTAAAATAGACTCATATATAATAGTTCCATCTTGACTGCCTGCCTTTCCACCATATATCAAAGGTTGATTAATATCTGCATCTGCACGACCAAAAGGTAGATTATTTTTATATGGATAATCAACTTGTCCACCCAAAACAGATTTCCTTAACTTTACTCTGGCCTCTTCTGCTGTCAACCCTTCCTCTGTCAAATCTTTATTTCCTAATATTCTACTCCATGCTAAACCAGCTTTTTCATCTTCATTTAAGGTTTCAGTTTCATCACCATCAGTCATATTCTGTGCACCATACATAGCTACAAGTTGCATCCTATCTGGTAACCTTGCCTCCATATTCTGAGATTTTACCATAGAACTTTTTTGCCAAGTAGGAAATTCAAAAAGTCCATCTAATTTTTCTTCTTTATCTTTCTCATCCAAAGCATCTGGATCTTTTTGATGACTTTTATTATTTAATTTCTCTAAAACTGGATCCAAGACCCATCCATTATCTTTTACCTGTACTGTGTTCATATCATCTGTCCAATCAATACCAAAATTATAAATCCCACCATATTCGTCTGAAAATCCATCCCATACATTTAGAATTGCCTGTTGTACAGAACTTGCGTTAGCCATTTTTTCTTTTAAATATCTTGCGTTAAAATATACATTTCTTAAAATACCACTATTTGGATCTTCGGGATCATCAAAATTATGTATCATACCTTCTATTGGTTTAAATGGCATTAAAGGTGATATTGAAAATTTCTTACCATTCTCATCAAGCTCAAATGGTCTTGAATTAATATTATTTAATCCCACCATACCATATCCTTCTATCGGTGCTCTCCATCTACCATCAAGTTCAGTCCATTTATTTGGATCTGCCCAAGACTCATTCATTGTCATGTATGAAAAATCACTTTCGTTCTTCAAAAGTAAAAACTTAGAAAAATCTGTTGTAATTAATTTCTCATGATTTCTAATTTTTATAGGATGTACTTCTTCTTCACCCGTTTCTTCATTTACTATCCGTTCAATAGATCTAAATTGTCCCAAAACTATATTCATTTCTACTTTACTAAAAAACCGAGAAAGAACATTGTCCTCGAACCAACCCCAAGTAACATACATCTCATCGTGTTCATAAGTTTTCCATGTGCCAGGATTAAATTTAGCTGTTTGCCAACCATCTCCACCCCAATCAATTCCCACTTCTTCATTTGCGGCCATAGTACCAAACGTAAACCAACTCATAAATCTAAGAATATGACCACCTTGCATAATATTTTCATTATGTAAGATATTATACCACAACTGATTTGGTAAATCATCCATATACATATCAAATGTTAAAAATGGTGAATACGCTGCTACTGTTCCTTGTGTTGAATTATACATCATATTAAAACGGGTTCCACCTTTGAACAGGGTCTTACCATCTGTATTCTTATCTATCTCTGTTGTTGCTGTCTTATTTTCAAAAGCACCCACTCCTGGAAAAGATGAACCACCCATGTGCAAAGGACTATTTTTATCTTCAAATGGTGATGTTTCAATCTCCTTAGAAACATCATCTGCCACAACTGGTAATAATGTTACATGATTTACTTCACCTGTTCCAAAACTTGCAACACCTTCTTCTTCTTCGGTTAAGTATTGATAAAAATCAATTCCAAGAGAAACACCTGCCCCAACCCAAACAGCTGGTGATAGCCATTGGAGTGGATCTACTTGAGTAATGGCCTCTTCCTCTGTCATTACATTACCACTACTCAGTAATCCACCGAACTCTCCCGTTAGCATATTCTGTATCGCGCCCATTTTTTCTGTTACTTTCTCAACTGATGAGCCTCTCATATCCTTGAACATACCACCAATAGTTTGTAAACTTGGATTTGAAGATTTCTTCACATCTTGTTCTAATACACTTATTCCTGGTGCAACCAAACTTGTTACACAATCAAATCCACCATCTTCTCTAACCGACCAGGAAAAATCTTTAACTATCCCAATCAATGCATCATAATTTCCATTCTGATTTACTACATGATTTGGCAATTCTTTTAATAAATCTCTACCAGGTTGTAATTTTATTAATTGTGTTTCTCCATCATCATTTACTTCTAATATAGGAAACAATTCAATATTTTGTAAATCACCAACACCTGACCATCCCCAATCTATAAATATAGTTTCACCATGATGTAAAAAATGTTTTGTTAATCTATCTAATTCTTCCCAACTCCAACAAGTCCAGTTAACTTCTGCTGCTCTTGTTGCTCCCATAGTCCTTCCACCACCCTTAAATTCGATATTTACATCTTTAACTCCAGGGAGCGGTCTATATTTTTGTTCGTGTCCACTTATTGGAGTACCTACATATTTAGCCCCTCTATCAGATATCGTATCATATATAGTTCTTGTGGCATTGGGACCTTCTTGGAATTGAAAATTTTCTGCCAAATTACCAAACGAATCCAATTCTCCACCCATTAAAACTACCGGCTTTTCGTCTGCCGTAGTACTTAGTGAAATCATCCTCATAAATACAGACCTTGAAAACATATAATTCTTTTTTATATCTCCACTTTCATCAGTAAGTGTTTCTCCTGCACTAACAACTTTATCATTCTTTTCAAGCATATTCATCTTATCAAAAAGAGTTTTTTGTGTAGATTCTGGTATATTACTAAAAGTAATCATTTAATATGAACTTTCCTTTAACTTAGCCAGAATAGGTTGTATTTCTGTAGGAATCCTAATTTGTTTGTCTGATTCGAGTCCGATATGTGCCGCATCTAAATTATTTGCCTTTGCTATAATCCACCATAAAGATACATCACCATAGTATTTGTATGCAAGATTATCTAATCTATCCCCGTATTTTGGGTACATAAAAACATCACTATCACGGATGGGGATTTTAGGATACAAGGTTGGTTTAAAAACCCTTTTTCCTTCTCTATTTTTTCTTATTACAGTATGTTTATATCTACTTGACATAATTTATTCCTTATCCTACTACAACGGCCGTACCTGGTGCATCCACTGGTATGTAATATCTTTTACCTTTACTATTTGTCTTAATCGGTTCACCTTTAGGTCCAGTCGCAAGTGATTCTTGTCCTGTTGGTGCTAAACCTATTGGTACTCCATAATGTTTACCTATGGTTTGCTGTAAAACATCACCAACATAAGTAAATGAACATTGACAAGTAACATGCTTAGGTAATTGTAATCCATCTTCTATTTCCCAAGTACTTTGATCATCAACATCTACAGTTAAACTATCAAGAAATCCTGGACTTCTATTAAACATATCACCAATAGTCAATTCTATAAATGGTGCAACCATCATATTACTACTAAATGATGGATAACATAACCCCACAAGATAATTTGTCTTTTGCCATAAAACTGACAATTCTTGCTTTGTCTTAGGATATATATCAAATGAAAAACTTAGTTTTCTTTCTGCTCCATTATAAACATAAACTTGATCTGGACGACCTATGTATCTTGTTCCACTCCATTCAGGTGTAATACTATCTGATATACCACTTAATATTGCTCTAAATACAATAAACTTATCATTAACAACATCTTTAAATTTAAATTTTATAAAATCACTTGTTTTATTTTCTGCTTCAGTTTGTTTATCAGTATAATCTTCTCCATATGGTATCATATTAACTTTATCATTAGTACCATGCTTGATTACTCCAAGTGTACTATCTACTACCTTATCTACATTAGGTTTACCTTGATTACCAATATCATCTACTACTTTCTTTGATTTATCTCTAATACCCTTTCCATCTTTCTCTGATAATTCATTTAACCAAGCTGGTCTTGCATCTTTATCAAGTGCATTTAGATTCAATTCTCCTGCACTTCTTAAAGTTGTTTCATAGTTATATTTTCCGTGTTGTGCATCATCCTGAATTTGTCCTGGTCTTGCAAATGTAGGTGAAATTGGAATTGAACCATAAGCTAATGTAGAATACTCTTTAATATTATTTAAATCAAGTTGTTTGTTTACCGTTTTATCATTAAGAGTAAAAATATTAGTTTTTAAGTCCTTTAATTCTGTCTTTTTTAATTCTCCTAATCGTTCTTCACCTATATAATCTTTAAGTTTACTATTTTCTGTATCCCAAAACTTCCAAGAATAATTTATTAGTCGAGATAATGGATTCCAAACTTCTTCACCTTCAGGATCATTACTATAATCTGACCAATGTGGATTAACACTAATACCATTTAACTTATTGTATGATTTTGTTAAAAAATCTGGACTCGTTCTCGGTAATGCCTTTGGAGCTCCATCAACTGTAGTATAAAGTGGATTACCATGAACCCCATATAATTGACTTAATGAATCAAAAGCTGATACTTGAAGTGCAATATCTGTTGGTTCTTCACCCAAACTCTTAACATAATCAGTAAGAGAAAAATTAGATTTTTTACCAATAGTAAAAGGACCACCCAAGTCACTCATTTTTTGGTGTATGTCAGCTACAGCACCTTTCCAATCTGCTTCTTTTTTCTCTGCCGCTGCAGCTTCCTCTACTTTAGCCTGTCGGTCAGCATTTGCTTGGGCAGCTGCTAATTCCTGATTACGTTTAGTTACTGCTTCTTGTCTTTTAAGGGCCGATTGGAATGCTATACCAGCTGCGTCGATTTGTAATTCAACAAGAAGATTCCTTGTTTCAATGTCAACAAGAGGATTCACTGCACCTGGCACAGGTTCCATACTATTATGAAAACTATTATTACTCAAAGACTTATGCCAATTAAATGCCTTTTCATTTGTTGGATCAAAAAATATCCAATTTTCACCAAGTATACGTGATACAAACTCAAATCCAGTTTGTGGTGCATATCCTGTATCGGATGTTAATCCTGAATAAGGTAATGAAAAATAAGAAACAGGACCTCTTGGTGCACCTTTTCTTGCTCCCGAATCACTTGCCCAAGAAGTACCGAGTCCAACTGCACTTGTGGAAGAATGTTTACCAGTCGTAAAAGAAATAGTACCACCATCTGGACGATTTCCATCTCCTGGATAAATTAACATATCTGAATCTAATACTTCATTTCCCCCTTCCCAACTCAATTTTCTAATTGATTCAGGTATATCATCATAGGAAGTAGGATCTAAATATGCCCAATTAAAATTAACCATATCCGAATATGATGAACCTAAATCACCATAGGAAAAAGTATCCAATTCTGAATAGGAAGAGCGGTAATAATACTTCTTTACACCTACTCGGTTTGGACTATGGGTGGCCTGTGTCCAAAAATTAGCATCCCAAAACTCACCTACAGGATCATGGAAATGAATCCCATCTACTCCAAAAGCACCCTTTTGACTAAATACTTCTTGAGTTGGCCATCTGGGAGTTCTACCAAATAAATAAGTTATTCCCCAATCAAATCCATCCATAAACTTATTAGTTGTTCTTTTTTCAAACTCAATAAAATTCTTAGTTAATCTTGTTAATCTACTTTTTTCAAACTTAAACTCTTCACCACGATCTCCAAATCCCCAAATATCATCATCTCCATCATTTTTCCAATAATCTTCATATTTGTTAGGTGCAAATAATCCAAAAACAGTAAGATGTCTTTGCCAATGTACTTTAGGTATTAATGATGCAGATAAACTAACTGGATTATAAAGTCTCGTTTCTGGACGAGGATTATAATCTTGTAAAAGATACTGCTTAGATGCCCATTGTTTACCAGACTCGGTTTGTAACCAACTTTCAATTCTCAACGTATCTTCTGCGGCTCTTGCCATAGCCAAAGCCAAATATTCTACTGGAGCAAATGATTGTTTTGGATCTCTTGGAATATAAGTTTGTCCAATCGAGTGTCTTATAATTGGATGTGATTCATCCCATGTATTTATAACTTGTTCATCATCAGTACCAGCATTTATTGTCACAAGTCTGGCTCCGCCATCTGAGTTTGGACTGAACTGTTTATACGGCCATACTTCTTCAGTATGATCATATGCCTTTTTGAGAAATGTTGTTAATGGTGTAGGTAATTGATAGTTAGGCATACTATCATACAAACTGACATCCGTAAGGTCTTGGAACATCCCACCACCGTGTGTAAAAAGAAAATTTTGTTCCTGTTCATGTGTATATCCAAATTGTGTTTCTATCGAATATGCTGTAGCTTGGTCTGGATATGACCGAGGTATATTATATAATGTCCGTTGTGCTGTTACTCCTTGTCCAAAAAACTCTAAAAATGATCCTGGAATCTGATATTCACCATTTTCTGTCATATATCTACCAGTTACCGTCCAATCAGGTAAAGTATCTGAATATCTTGGAGCTGCACCACCAACTGCTCCTGCAAAATCTTGTGAACCTATATGTATAGAACCAAGTTTCCATTTTTCGGATGGTATAGAAGTACTTTCATTTTCAAATAAATCCGTTAATAAAGACACATGATTAAAATTATCAATAGTTGGTAAAAAATGATGTTGATATACATCATATCGTTTTTCGTCTTGTTGATTTCCTAATTCATGAAATATTTTATCAGGCCAACTTGCTGCTATACTATCTGATGCTCCAAGTCCAACTGCTGATGGGACTATCTGAACAATATCTCCTCCTGAACCTACATACAATCCAGGATACCCAGATATTGGTAAAGTAGTAAAATCACTACCATGTGCATCAGTTACCTTTGGTGTTACATTTATATTTGTTTGATAATCTTGTGTAGTAGGACCAGATAATGTAATCATATCAACTTGATGTGTTACTGAATCAACTGGTTCTGAATGTTGACTTACATATTCAGCCAATGGAGTTGTCATAAAATCTTCTGCCCATGCGTTTGGAGCTACGGGTGAAATATTAAGTGTTTGTTCTGGAACACTACCATGTGGTCCATTAGAACTTACTTGTGCTATAGTATGAGATAATGGTGTTAAAGTATAACCACCTTCACCAATAGTATATTTAGATTCACCCATATCAACTGTAAACCCATGTGGATGTCCTCCAGGTGGAATAAATCCTTGTCCTTGTTTTGTTCCATCCATATAATCTGTTACGCCATATGGACCTCTTGTTTCTGGTTCAGTTTCAAGTGGACCAAAATTACTTACCATTTCTTCTAATGATTTCGGATTTGGTCTTTCAAATGTTTGTTGTCCTGTTACTATTGAAGAATGACCATCATAAAAAGTTTGTGGAACTCCTGCTCCATCATCGAGTTCACTATGGTCTTTAGGATGTGGTGGCTGTCCGTTTGGTTTTATTCCACCATGACGACCACCTATCTGACTATTATTTTCAGTAGTAGCAGCATACTTAGTCCATTTAAAGTTCTCTAAATTTTGTGTTAAATCAACAATACCCATTACTTTCCTTTAACTATATCTAATGTTGCATTTCGTTGTTTTCTAGCCTGTTCTTCTCTATCTGTTAAACTCTGATTGGTTAATGCAATTAATTGTTCAAGTTTCTGTTCAGTACCAGTATTATCTGCCTGAACTACTATTGGTTGTTGATTTCTTAAACTTGCCATAGTTTCAAGTAAGTTTGGAGCGGCTGCCCAATCATCATTTGGTGATAATTCTCTAAATTGACCTTCTTTTGTTGCAATTTTGGTTGTTTTACCTGATTCTCCAATAACATCACCAGCCCCCTTCATATCTTTGAACACCCCACTACCAAATGTTGAATATCCCAATGCTCCACCAGCTATTGCACCTGCTGTCATTCCACCTAACATAGCCAGACCGATACCAGCTCCAAATCCACTTGCTATCAAAGCTCCTGCTATAGCACCAATTATTCCAAAGACTATCGCACCTTGTAGCTTGTATTGTTTGTTTTGGTCTGCCAAAGCCTTTGCCTTTTGTTCTTCTGTCATCATCAAGGTCATTAAATCACTCGTCTGTATGCTAAGTGCAGATGCAGCTTCTTGTCTCTGTACGGCCGTCATTTTATTCCATTCGGCCTCACCACCAAGTTGTTTTAAAACTTCTTTCTGTCCCTGAACAAGTTTTCCATCATATATTAATTGTCGAGCTCTTTCAAAATTAAGATTCTTATTAAGTAGTACTGACAATTCCATTTCTTTGGCAATAGATGTTTCCCAATCCAATAAACTTTCAGCCATTTGAGCAGTTACACCTAAATTAGACCCTAGCTTAGCTGCATGTTTTGTAGCTTCTATTATATTATCACCAGTACCTTTAGTATATGCTGCCACAAATTCCATATTACCTGCCATATCAGCAAATACTTTAGACGCGGATAATCCTTCTTTTTTAATTTGTTTTATCCACTTTACTTGTTGGTCGAGTGCCATTTCCTTAGTTGAATCAGTAGTAGCAACTTGAAGTTTTAATATTTTTGCCATATCAGTTGCCTGGACTCCGTGTAACACGGATGTCTTTTTCATAGTCCACAAAACTTCATTACTCACATCTGATAATGACCCGAACTCGTCTAATACCGCCTGTGCTTCGTCTTTAAATATTAAAGCTGATATTGGCATCTCATTCCAAGCAACACCTAAATCTCTAGCAGTACTCCACAATTTATAAAACACACCACCAAGTACACCAGCAATACCTATCATTTTACCCATACTACCTTTAGCTTTAGACAAAAAACCACTAAATTTTCCTGATGATTTTGCCGTTTTTGGTATTTCTTTTCCTAAGTCTTTTTGAGACGCCACAGATTTGGCTCTTGCTATTGATTCATCGTAAGCCGATTCACCCATCTCTGCCTGATTACTCAAATCTTGTCCACCAATTCCTTCACCTTTAAATGAAGGTGCACCACCACCACCACCACCTTTACCTTTCATAGCACTGATAATAGCTGGTATAAGTGCTTTTGCTTTAGTAATAAGTTCGTCAAAATTACCAACATGAGTATGAATACTTCCTGGTGTTGTTCCGGCGGCTGTTAATTTGGCGATATTTTCTTCCATTGTACCCATAGGTAAGGCTTCCGTTGCAATATTAGGTTGTGCAAATCCTTCCATATATTCATTATAACCTTTATGTGCATGAACACTTTGTTGTGCCGCTACTGTAGCATTACCTACAGATTTATTCCATTCATCAAAATTCATCATATTATCACCAACCATATCTGTACCACCAGTTGCAGACTCTATAACTCCACCAGTAGTAGTAACACTACCATTTACATACATTACAACATCACCAGATATTGTTAAATCCTCAGAAGTAACAGTACTATCTATCGGTCCTCCCTGATTCATTTCTCTAAAAATTTGTGCTTCCTGCTTGTTCCCAACTGACTCTGCATTTTGCACAGCGTTACTAAGTTCTCCTTCTGCGTAAACGAACTGATTAGTCATATCGTCAATATAACCTTTCCCTTCTTTAACCATCGATTGGATATATTCTTCTAATACTGCTGAATCAGCGCCCTTTAGGCCGCTACGATATTCCAGTGATGCCTGTCTGGACTCATCCGTCTTTCCAGTAAACTCCTCACGGGCCGATTCCGATGCACCTTCTCTAAATGCATCAGATAATTGTTCTCCCCATTCATCAAATGGCATAAGTGATGATATCAATCCTCCAAAAATAGGTATTTGTTTTATCCAATCATCTATAGCACTAAATGGTTGATTGATTAATTTTGCAGTTTCATCAATTCTGTTATGAACCCGTTTCATTTCATCTTGTTGGGTCTGTAAATTTTTTAAATGTTTAACATCTTCTTTATTCCCGTGTGCTTTTGCCTTTGCAATATCTCTATTTAAATCAAGACTAATAAATTCGGAAGTACCTATTGATAACATATTTCCTGCAACTTCTCGTGTTCTATCCACCGTATTAACCATAATTGCGGCTTTGGCTTTGTGAAATTTAGTACCACCTTGTAATAACTTATTATATTCCTGTTCTCTACCAACCAATCCTTTAGCCAGTTTACCCATAGCAGTTGAATGATCTACTTGGGCGAGAATATGTTCAGATGAGGCAACAGTTGATTTATTGTACTCTTTGGCCAAATCGACCAGATTATTCCACTTCTCAACTCCCTTGTTTAAATCTTTATTAAGTGTTTCGGTAGCAATTAATTGTAACTTTTGGGTTTCAGACATGCTATCCCACATATCTTTATTTGAGGCAATCCACTTTACAATGAGCTGAGATTGTTCATCTTGTCGTTTAGCCAACTCTTGAAATGCCTGAGTTGACTCACTAATGTTTTTATTGAATGGTTTTTTATTTATCGCCACGAATTATACCTTGTTTGATATTGAAGTATTTAATTCGAAAAAAATCTAAAATATATTAGGAAATACCTTTTTTAAATCTTTTCTAAGTTGTTCGTCATCTTTTGTTAAATGTCCATATAGATCATCTGCAGCATCTTCAGCGGCTTTAATCTTCCGTATAAGGTCTGGATCTTTAAATAAAGACTTTACAAACTTACGTCCCTTCTTTCGTCCAAGATGACGCCAAAGTTTCTCCATAAACTCATTTAGAACTTGTTCATTTTTGACAACATATTTGTACTTAGGCATTGTTCTTTTCTCCGAATTAAATAAAACTGAATGTTACTTATCAATTATAAATATCAAAGTAGAGAAAAAATAATATTATCTGTTAGATTTTTTTATGTTAGGACGACTTAATTTAGATGACTTTTTTGTAGCCTTTTCATAGGCAGCATTTTCTTCATCATATTGCTGTTTAAGTCGTTTAAGATAATAAAGTCTTAAATACACGGGCATATTATAGACTTCATTGAATGTGAATCCGCCCTTGGCGTTATAAATCAATTGAAATATTTGATTATGTATGTTTGGTTTATCTTCTGGTTGAAGGCCAAAAAAACTGAGCAGTCACAGGGACCGCTACCTCCTCGACTTCTCCGTTGTCGAGTTCTATCATAACAGTCATATCAACATCTGGACTAATTGATGTTAAATATGCCCTATATGCAAATGAATCAACAGAAAGAAATTCATTCTCTACAAAATTATTTATAGTAATTTTTTTATTGTCACCATCAACCGATGTAATGGAAGTCTTTAATCTTGTAGTGATTTCAGGATCAATACCAGTTTCTTTTGTAAACTTTTTCATTGCCTTCAATTCGTCATCTATCTGGCGTTCCTCTTTTTGAGTAAGAAACTTAAATGTGACAACTCTTTTTGAAGTAGGCAATTCAAACTGGTGCTCATTAACTCCTTTAGTAAATTGTGTAAAATCTATTCTTTTATCTTCAAGTGAAGTTAAATCTATTGTTTCATCCCTTTGTCTACCACTACTTGCATCTACAAATGTTATAGGATAATCCTTACCATATGCTAAAACTCTGGCTGCTACCATAATTGCATTTTTATCACCTATTAAAACATCATCAAGTGTTACACCTTCTGTAACAATGAGTGCCTCTAAAAGTTTATCAAGTACAATTCCTTTTTGTATTAAATTTCCAGAAGTTAGAATATCTTCTTCTTTTGCTGTCATATACTTAATTTCCACTTGACCACTCGATAACGGATTATCTTCTGGATAAAAATATCCCTTAGAAGGTAAATCTATTACCTCGGATGGAAATTGGCGTTTTTCTTCTGCCATAATTATCTCCTATGTATTATTCTATTGAATAGTTTTTGTAACCATCAATATAACCAATTAATTAAAACTTTACTGGGTATCAATTAAGATACCCAGTCAAAATTATTATTTAGGTGCTGCAAATTTCTCCGCTGCTGTTACACCTAACCCAACTACCGTAATGTACATAAAACATTCAAGTATTTGGTCTTTAATATCAAATCCACCAAATGTGTTTGCTCCCCAAGAAGCTACTAACATAACAAATGATGCAAATCCAATAAATCTTTTACTGGAAACTTTTGCATCACCAGATAACATCTGTGTAAAAAAACTCATGTTTTTCTCCGTTTAGAATTGTAGGATAGCGTAATCGTATCTTAATGTAAGTGTAATGTCCGCTGGATCAGTAGTATTTGCCCAATCCATATCATTAAAGTTAGCGTTTACAATCCAAGTTCCCTTTAATGTCCACTCCTCAACTTTATCACCAACAGGTCCTAAGACATTGATAGTTACATCTTTCTTATAGAAATCTGTATATCCATCTCTACCTGTTACTGACTCGTGAGCTAATCTTACCCATTCCATAACAGCTTGTGCTCCACTTGGAACAACTGGGTCATAAAGTGTAATTTCTAATTCTTCCCATGCCCCTTTACCTTTGACATATCTTTTTACATTGATGTGGTCTAATTCAATTGTTTCAAAGGCTATTGAAGGTCTGTTAGCGGTTTTTATGAGATAAGCTGGTATACCTTCAATGTACATGATGTACCGATTTTTTGTTTTCGGTTCAAATGGTGTGAACATTATTTCAGAAGGATCTAATAGTTCTGGCATCTTTATTCTCCAATAAGTTTAATTCTTCAACTATAAATATCAAAAATTATAAAAATCATCATAATCATTTTTCATAGTTTTATAGAAGTTTTATAGTATCTTCATATATAAATATACCGAGCAACAAAAAACCCCTCAAAAAAGAGGGGTTTTTGTTTAGTTAATCTATTGATTAAACTTATTCAGGAAATGTAGCTCCTGTTGGTAATACTACGAAGTCCAATACAATAAATTCAGCTGTCCGTGTTGGTTGGATAAATATCTGACCAACAAGTTGATTTCTATCAACAACATCTGGAGTATTATTGGTATCATCCATTACTACTCTAAATGCGGATAAACCACTATTTGATTGTACAGACTCTAAGAATGGATTCACTATGTTAAGGAATCTATTTCTTGTAGCTGTAGTATTCTGTTCGAATACTAAATACCTACTTGATGAAGCGATAAACTTCTTCAATCTAATCAACAATCTTCGTACATTAACCCTATCAAGTGCTGATGGTCTTGCTTGGAGTGTTTTCTGTCCCCAAACTACCACACCTTGACCTGGGAATGAAGCGATTGGATTAACTCTATCTTCATAAAGTTCATCTCTTTCAGAATGAGTCAATCTTGTTTGTGCTTCAAGTACGGTTGTTAATCCACCACGATTCAGACCAGCTGGTGCGAACCATTCGTGTGCTACTTTATCTGTGTAAGCGATTACACCAGGTAACACAACTGAAGGCGGAACCCATACAGGTAACGATGTATTTCTATCTACAATCTTTACCCAAGGATAATAGGTTGCTGCGTAATTCGTATCAAGTGCGGAAATTGTATTTACTGCACTTGCTATTGTACCACCATGAATACCACAATCCAATACATAAAATGCATCACCACGAGCTTCACATTTAGCTATCGCGTGATTAGTAATCTTGGAATGTAATCCGTGAATTATACCAGGTGTTATCAACATATTGATATCGAACTCATCAGCGTTACTAATAGCGTTAATTGCTTTTTTGTAAGATACTGAACCACCAGTAGATGATGTTGAACAATCAAATCCTTGAGTATTGGTATTAACAATATTCGCTCCCGTATATTTAGGAACTGCTGGATTTGAACCATCAAAACCACCTTGAAATGGAACAACGAACTTTCTCTGTTTAATATGAGAAAGGTCAAGTGTTATCTTTTCAGTACCATCTGAATAAGTAGTTCCAAGTGTTGATGCGTCTGCATGTCCATTGAAATCCTCAAGACTCATTGTGGTATTTGAACCATTTCCAAATGAATTATGTGGTGCTAAATATTCTTCAGCATCAGCATTAGCGTAATCTACACCATATAGTACAGCACTATCAAATTCACCTTGTGCATTTGATTGAGTTGCTTTGAATGTCCAAGCTGGAACAGTTGAATCATCACTACCATGTGGATTGTTAATTGACGCGTGTCCCATTGGAACTAATGACTTTGGTATTTCATTGTTAGCAATTTCTGAATAATCTGATACATAGATGTATTTAGACAGATTTGGCCAATCACCATTGTAAGTGAGTTTACCATTTGCGTCTATTGTTACATATCTATCACCGATTCGTCTTGCGAAGTAATTAGGACTTGTTGGATCAAAATTAAGACCATCCCATTGTTCTAAGATATTATCTTTTGTCAAGTTATTATCATTTAAACCAGTCTGTCTTACTTGAAGTGAAAATGTTCCATAATCACTACCAGCAACTGAACCTGCCTTCTTAATATTCGAAATAACAATCTTATATTTGTTATTTACATCACTACCATGTGAACGAGATTTAACTGCAAATAAACTATACCTTCCACCATTTAATGTCTGTGATTGAATAGCGGGTGTCGCTGCGTTTTGATATGTTATACCTAAACCTAAAGTTCCATCTACGACTGATACAGTATTACTTGCGGAATATCCCGATGTAGTTTGTACATACTTGTAATTCTTATACAAATAAGCTGCTACCGTATTCTGACCAGATTTCTGAACTTGTGCATCTCTACTAAATACATCTTCAATATAAGAAGCGTTACTACTTCCAGTATTAAAACTGAAACTATATTTATTTACACTTCCATCTGCTGTCAAGCTCTTTGCTCCCCAGTTACTACCACTCAATGTTAATGAAGCTGATTCCCAGTTACCAATAATTGTACTACCTTCTAAATCTGCAGTTCCACTTGAACCACCACGAGATGGTACTAATACTGCGAGTACTTTACCACCTATTGCTGCGGCTCCACCTGCAAGTGATGTGCTAGTACTTCCAGATTTAAATGAAATACTATTTCCACCAGTTCCCGAAAGGGACGCCGTTACTACAAGATTAACGGAATGGGAAACATTTGGTTGCCATACCGATGTAGATACTGGAATACCAGTTGCTGCGTTAATTTGAATAGACATTGACTGGATACGATTCTTAAACTCTTCCCTATTATTAACTAATGATCCACTTCCAAGGAAGTAATATGAATTTGCTGAAGGTTCATCAGCTGGTAATGGTAAATCCACAGCTGTAAATTTAAACTTAGTTCCATCCGAACCAGTTATAGCAAATACATCATTTTCAGACATCCTCGACATACTAATTGATGCATTTCCATATTTTGCAGCCGTTGTAGTTCCTGTCGTAATTGCCAATGAATCTGCTGAGTATCCACTTGTGTTAAGAATACGAACTATCGTTACAGTTCCTGCACTCCTTAAATATTGTTCTACCGCGTATGGTGTATAATAATCTTTGGTCGTAGTTCCAAACATTTCTTCGAACTCAGGAAAATTACTAATTTGAGTTGGTACAAAAGCAGGACCTTTAAGTGTTGGTCCTATTATACATGCTCCAATATCAGCAATCCCTTGTGGAAGAAATGATAAATCCCGTTCCCTCGTAAACACACCTGGCGATACGATTCTTTCTGCCATTATTTTTCTCCTATGTTATAATTTAAATAACTAAATTAGTCGTTTTTAGACTATAAATATTTAATATAAATATCGCCTAACTTTCTCAAACGATATGTTTGTGGGAGATTATTTTAAGTAGTTTCTGAAGTTTCTACTGGTGCAGGAGTAAATACTCCTGTTGCTGGATCTAAATTTCCAGGACCATACTTTTCATTCAAATCAGCAACTAATTTTCGTTCAGTTTCTTGAACTTCACCGTACTCAACTTCCAATTTAGCCTTAGCATTATCCAATTGGTCTAATTGTTGTGTTACCAACAACCTTTGAACCTCTAATTGTCCAAATTGTAGTTGTTTCTGTTGATATGAGCTTTGTAGGTCTTGTAAAGATTTCAATTCATCTTCTGTGAACTTTGTCTCTTTGTTAGCCATAACTTTTTCTCCTTATTATTATTTATAACTTATACAATATATAAATATCAAGTAAATTACTCTAATTCACTTTTTTCTTTAGATCTTCTATCTCTTGTTTTAATTCCTTTACCGATTCTATTAATAACGGAACTAATCGTTTATAGTCAACTCCCAAATAACCATTTTTTCTTTCTACCACAATTTCAGGAATGACTTTTTTAACTTCTTGTGCAATTACCCCAACATCGTGTCCTCTATGTTGAGCCCAACCTGGTGATTTCTCGTTCCAATCAAACTCTACACCACGAATACCATCTATCTTATCCAATGAACCTTGTATAACTTCTATATTATCTTTAAGTCTTTCGTCTGATGAGTTATATGCTACAACATCACCATCTGATATTATATCACCAGATGCAGATACGATTCCAAACGAAGCGGTTGCAGAAGCACTTATATTTCCAGTAATTTCAAGGCCTGTGTTTAAAGTTTTTCCAACATATTGATAAACAGACATATAGCAATATTGACTATCACTTGGATCTTTTGCGGAATTAAGAAATTGAATTACACCAGTTTTATAATCAAATACATAATCATTAGTTGAAACTATATCACCACTATCTACTGATTCGGATGTAACGGCACTTGATTTATAAAGAATTGCTAAATATCCTGGAGTAGAATCTTCAACCGTAGATGTTGCCAATCCAGCTATTGAATATTTAGGAGATATAAAATTAGTCTGTTGATTGCTATCTATTAACTGTGCACCAACTCCACTATTGCTTCCACTCGGGTCTAAAAAGAACCAAATTTCATTATTAGTATTTGATTTAGTCAATTTATGTCTATACCAATACTTCATAATGTTTTCACTACTAACCGAGTAAAAAGAACCACTCTGTGAACTTCCACTATAAGGTAATCCAGATGATGGAATCTTACCAGTTTGAGTATATATCTCAGACGACTGTAAATCAAGTACACTTGTAAATGATTCTTGAGCAGTCGTGTAGGTATTATGCGTATATCTTCTTGACGCTAATAATCTACTTGATTTTGACCCTGAATCTATTTTTCCCATTTCTTATCTCTAACTAAAAGTCAATGTTATGTCATCTATTGGTGTTGGATCACCTTTATATCTGACTATTACATAAAGTTCATTATCATTTGAATCTAAATACATTCCATCTGCATTTCTTATTGGAACGGTATATGTATTACTTCCAATACTACCACCACTATTTCCATACAAACTAATTGCCGTGGAAAATGGATTTTTAAAATTATCTTGTGCTATATCTGCTTCAATTAAATTACTTGTAGTTGCTGTAGGATCATAAATCCTTGCCACACCCAAAGCGCTATTATTACCACTATTTTTACCCGAACTCTCAAATAATAATGCACATGAAACACCATTTGTGGTAGCGTTCCAAGCTATCAATGTATTATTATTAAGATTTACCGTCATACTTGATTTCGTTCCACCATCAGTTTGAAATCTTCTAATATAATACTTGTAAGTTCCACTACCATAACTTGATGGATACCAATATCTATAACTACCACCTGGATCTACCAAAAATCCTGGTTTCACTTGTAAGTCATAATTACCTAATTGATTTATTGCAAATGTAGTTGTCCATGCAGTTCCATTAAATGCCTGTACGTTATCTGCCAATTGTATTCTGTAACTTTCACCAGTAAATGTTTCTGTTGTTCCTGCTAAAGTTCCACCATCATATCCTTGTGCTCTTCCATAAACTCCCATACTTCCACTTGTATGAGGTTGACCAAACATACTTGCAGAATGATAATAAATTGTTTGAGTATCTAATGTCGAATAATCACTATCCCTATCCCTTGCCCTTGTCTGAACCGTAAATGTTTCATCAGTAAGAGTTGCTGAAGATTGTATATTCTCATCATTACCTGCAGCAAATAATACGGATGCAGATACTATTGCTATATCATTATAATATGGAACTGTGCTCGTACTTCTTGCACTTGAACCACCACTATCATAGATTGCATTTGCAGTTTGTATTGTTCCACCACTCGTGGAAATATTATCATTAGTTATCGATACACTACCCACACCAACACTACCACCATTCATATCTGTTAATGTGGTTGTTGCTGCATATAACGGATTAAATAGTCCTGTAATTTTTGTTGATATTTCATAAGTAGAACCAGTTACATAAGGTGCTCCACTTAAACTTCTCGACACACAGGTTAAATATCTTGTTGTTGTCCCAACATCTGCCAATGAGTTATCTCCTATAGCAGTATTAATTGTAGATCTCGGTGCGAAAAAATATTTTTTATCAGTTCCATTTACATATGTAAAAGCTCCTGATCCAGTTGCTATTCCAACCTTTAAACCATGAAAATTATAATATCCACTTGCAGATACACTTGTGAAATCATTATTTAAGCTCGGATTAGAACCACTATATCTTCTTGTCAACGAACCCGTCATAGAAGTTCCACCAAGATTTTCAAATTTACCATCTTGATATGCTGCAGGTATAACTGCAGGATTAGCAGATGCAATTTTTGCCAATTCCACACCACTCGTTGTTCCAAAATCAGTCATCGTATAATCTATATAAGATTGTGTTGTAAATGTGTTAGATGCTGTTGTTGGCGTTGCAACACTTCCTGTATCACTAAATGATTGTGTTGCTATTACTCTAACATCAAATCGTGTTGCCCCACCACTTGTCAAACCACCTAATCCAAATAATTCACTATCAGCTGATGATTGAACACTTGTTGAACCACCACTATTGGAATCAAAATCTACATAGTAAGTTGGACCATTACTAGCGTAAAAAGTTATACCATCAAAAATCTTTTCACCAACACCTGTCCAATCCTTGTGAACTAAATAATTTAATGTTGTGTTACTTAATGATGTATAATTTTGTGGTAATCTACCAGCTATCTGACTTGCAGTTGAACCTAAATTATTATTATTTGTATCTACACTTGCAAATGTTTTTGTATTTGCGGTTGGTGATGCTGTATCTATTGAATGACTAATTATTCCAGCCATAAATCTTAATATTTCACTCACATGAGTAGTATTATCAAAATTGTTAAAATAACTACCTACTAAATTAGATTGCCATTGATTTGAAGTTGGATATCCATTTTGTATATTATTACTATATATAGCAGTAGATCCACTATCTACTAAACTTATATTTATTGATTCTGAAACATTTAGTGATCCACTTACTTTCAAATCTTGAGTTGCTGCATAAAATGATCCCGTTTTTGCAAATACTCCTGCAGAAACTCCAGTTAAACTACTACCATCACCTAATAATTTTCCAAACGAACCAGTTGCAGTTGAGCCACTTATATCACCAGACAAGTGAATGTCTTTGTATCGTAGTGTAGAAGAGCCTAAATCTGTTGTATTATCCGATTCTGGTCTTAATAAAGTGGTAGCACTACCACCAAGTTTAATAAATGTATTATCGGGTATAATAATTGAATTATTAGATCTATTACCACCCCCTCTAATTTCAACTTCTTCACCATCTTTAGCAGATATGTAAGTACTTCCATCCGATTTACCAGATATTATCATATAATCATTTGAACCTGTCTGGTGTGTAGTTTTTAGTCCTACATAATTAGTACCTAAAGAATATGCTTCTTCTCCTAATACTAAACCATCTCCATATATACTTTCCGATACATACAATGAACCAGTAATGCTATGACTACCAGAAATTACTAATGAACCAGTTAAGACACTATCTAATTGTTTTAATTTTAACTGAGCCATTCTAATTCCTTATACTTCAATGCCTCTTGTTGTTTTCTTTCTTCCCAATACAAAGTCATTCCCTGTGAAATATTCTTTTTGTGTACTCTACTCTTTGGTTTCTTCATCTTTTCTATGGTATCCATAGCAAGTTTTCTATCCGATTGAGCACACGACTTACAAACAGCATTGTTCCCTACAGCACGGTCAAAAGTGTCCTTTCGAGTATAATAAATAATTCTATTACAATCGGGACACTTTCGGTTTTTTCTGTCTCTCCAATGGCGTTTTCTCATATCACTAATAAATATCAAGAAATGGAAATAGTAAAAGAAAAGTGGATAATTAAATTAAATCTTCAATCATTTCCTCAATTTTTTTATTGAGAATCTTTATTTCTTTTAATCCTTTTTTAATCAAGGTAGGTTTACCTTTATTTATACCCGAAAAAACCTTACCCATATTTACTTTCCAACTGTCTCCATAGATTCTTAACATTAAAAAGGAGCGTTTTTCATCACTCATTTTTTCATCAATAGTAGATTCAACTTTAAAAGGTGGTCTATCTATATCCGTATAAACTTTTCCTAACTCTACATCAGTTCCACCCAATCTTTCAAATTCCGTAAGACCATCTGGTTCTCTACCTTTCATCACAGGTTTAGACCACCTTTTTGGTAAATCTCTGAATGAAGTATCATTCCATTCTTTTAATAATTCTTTTAGTTTAATCATTCTCAATAGTCTCCTTAACCCACTTATTTATTGGACTTGGTAAATCACCTACATCAAAATATCCCCAATCTATATGTTCATGATTTATTCTTGGGATAAATTTTGTATTTCCCTTTAATACATATAAATAGAACTCTCCACCATTATCTTTCTTATAGGTACTATTTAAGTCTGGAATACCATTTAATACTATCTGTGTTTCTTCCGTAAATTCTCTAACTGAACCTGCTAATGGTTCTTCTCCAATTTGTATATGACCTTTAGGAATATGCCAAGTACCAGATTTCTCTCCTAAACACAATAATACTTTATCGTTCCAATAATATAAAACTCCGCCAGTATCATCAGAATCGTTCTCGTGTCCTTCAAATAATAAATCTTTAAGTTTAAGCATTTGAATTGCCTGTTTCTTTTCTTACGAAATCTATAACATCACCCTTATCTCCATTACCTTTAAAGGCTATTTTCTTATATGCATCAACCCACATCTTATCACCTTCAATTTGAATATATGCAGTTTTCATACGACCCGTTTTTTCTACTTCTGACCAAGAAATAATTTTAACTCTTGGATGTCCACCTATTGGCCATATTCTATTATACTCTTTATCTCTTGCAGTTATGGATTTATAAGTTTCTTTATATTTTGCTTCCCTTAAAGGTGTTTTTGGATGTGTTTCCATTACATCTTTAAATGTGGGAAGTGGATCACCAAACTTTCTATCCCACGCGTATTTGCTTTCTTTTAATAATTTTTTTAATTTTACCATTTTACTTTCCTTTTTATACTATTAAATATCAAATTACCTATAATTTAACTCCAAGTGGCCCCACCTGATCCTCCGTCTGTTGGAATAGTACCATCATACCGATTACCATTGGAATTGACATTACCACTATAATCATAAACTATACTACCACTACTCTCAGTCATCTTCCAATATGCCTGTAAACCAGTTTCATTAGATACATCGTAAGGTGTTCCATTATTATAGTAAATAGAAGCGTTACTTGTTTTATCTCCTGAGAATACTGAAAACTCCTTTATAGAACCAGAAAAATGTGCATTAACGGCATTACCATCGTTACGATATGAACCAATAGTCAAACCTTGATTATAATTTGCTGGAACTCCTGAAGATGAGATTATTGAATTTATAGGTATTAATGTCCCATCTACATATAATTTTGAACCAGATAATTCATTTACAGAATCAAATACCATCCAATGATGCCATTGTCCATCATCTTGTGCAGAAGTATCATCCCAATATATATACCAATTAGCATTATACCACCTCAAAGGTCTGCCGGCATGAAAATTAAAAATAAAAGATTTTTTATTAGTTCCCCACCCAAATGGAGCCTGATTTCTACCAGTTTCAGATGACTTTGCCCAAAATGAATAAGTTTTATCTGAAGGAATATTAGTTCCCTGGCCACTACTGCCTGAAAAAACAGTATTAACTTCATCATATTCTCCATCAAAATGAAGTTCTCCTGTAGATTCAAACCTACCCCATGCCTTTATTACATCATCACTTGATAGATTATATCCTAAACTATCAGAATCGGCTATTAAATGAAAAGTACCCCTATTCTGTTCTATAGTTAATGCATCGTGTTCCATAACCTGTCCGTTATTAAAAAATATAAAATCTGATTCATTTGTTGCAGTTGTACCAGTTGGTGCCGATGCTGAAAGTACACCATTAAAACTGGCCGTATTATTAGAAATAGTTGATGCAGTTTTATTAAAATTTTTCCGTAAATATGGTTCAACAACAGTAGTTCCAACATTTGAATCTGCATATGTTTTAGCTGCCCCTTCTGTTACAATTGCAGTCTGACTATTGTCTCCTAAAAGACCATCATTAGATATTTCGTTACTACTATACCCATTTAATACAAAAGAGCCCGTTTCATATAAACTACCAGTAACATAATGAATATCATCTAAAGAATTACCAAACTGAGTTGATCCAGATTTGAAAATAGTATTAGATGAAGTTAATTCTGCAGTTATTATTTCTGCAGTTATTTTTCCATTAATTGTTGCATTACCAGATATATTCAAATTCGTTGTAATTGTTGTATCACCAGTATTTGTTAAATTACTATTAAAACTACCATCAGAAAGAATAGATAAATTATTACCAAATCTATATGAACTGGCAGTAATTTGTCCAAATTGAACATCAGATGTTGTACTCACATCCTGTCCGATTGTAAGTTGTTGTGCTATGGATGTACCACCATCCCATTCAACTCCACTATTAGATGCTGTTACTCCATTTGCTCCTATTATTGTTAATGGATTTTGTAATATAAATGGCATTTTATAATCCTACGAATTGAACTTACCCCAAGCAAGTATTTCATCATCACTCTCTAATGTATAACCAATAGAAGTTGTATCTACTTTAAGATGAAAAGTTGAAGCTGCTTGTTGTATAGTTAATGCATCATGTTCCATATATTGACCATTAATAAAAAATAGAAAATCGTGTTCAGTAGTTCCAGTCATCCCAGTTGGTGCCGATGCCGTTACTGCACTAAAACTTGCTGTACTATTACCACTTATACCAGATGATATTTTTACATATTGTTTTCTTAAATATGCCTGTTCTCCTGCAGAACCTAAACCACTAACATATTGTTTTACTGCATATTCAGTAACTAATGCATTTTGACTATTATCTGTTAATGAAGTATCATTTGATATTTCCGTTACATCATACCCATTCAACCCAAATGAACCTGTAGTATATAAACTACCACTAAATTGATGTGTATCATCTTGCGTATCACCAAATATAGTAGAACCACTTGAAAACATTATAGACGCAGATACAAGTTCAGTATGAAATTCTTGTGCGATTAAAGTTCCACTAATAGAAGCATTACCTGTAACTGATAGATTAGAGGTTGTAGTTAAAGAACCACTAACAACTACATCTCCAGTAATACCACTATTATTAATATTAAGCGGAGCAGTCGTTCCAACCCTTAGAGAAGAAGTTACTGCATTGAACTGAACATTTGCTGCTGTACCAACTGGTTGTCCGATTGATATTTCATGAGTTAATGGTGTAGAACCATCAAAAGATATACCATCATTTGTAACTGTTATACCAGTTCCCGAAGATAATGTCAAAGTATTGGATAAAACAACATCTACTGAACCGCCCGTACCCATTGTTGACATTTGTTCATCCCCACCAAATGTACCAGCTAAAGTTTCAGAATCAACTGTGGTTTCTGCCCCAACAATAACTTGTTTTGGTGTTAAATATTTTTGCATTGTATGGGGACCAGATAATTCGTTATATGCCTCGGGTATTAAATAACCATTCAAAGTAACACTAAACTCTGTCTTAACAATTCTTTCCCTATCTGAAACTTCTGTACTATCTGTAAAACTATCAATATTAGTTCTAAATCTCATTTTGTTCGGTTCACCCCAATAAGAACCCGCAGACCAATTAATTCTTTCTACCAATTTATTCATTTGTTCAATATAAGAAGTCCAAACAATAAAATCATAACTTAACACCATATAATCTGGAACTGCTACATTATAGTATTCTTTCTGTGGTAATAATCCCTGTTGAACTGAAAATGCATCGTATCTATTAGCATCATTGTATTTTCTCTCAAACTGCCAATGAAGTTTTGGATCTTCTGGATCCATTTTATCTATTGGTATGGTCGTATCCTTTTCCATTCCAGTCCGTCTGAATGCTATAACGGGTAATATAACTTGTCTTTTTGAATCCCTCATAAAACCAGTTTTTCTTATTGCATACCACCTTTCTGGTGATGAGTACATTACAGGTACTTTTACGGTTTCACCATTTTCTAAAACTGTGGGCTTTATCACTTCAGTAAAATAAAACATTATAGCAGAGTCCAAGTCCATTAAACTGATAGATACATCTTTTACATCATCCGTATCTCGTCTAAGTTGAGTTGCTCTCTGTATAGGTGTTCTTTTTGATCTGGGAATGGGTTTTTGTCTACCCATTACTATATCTACTGCCATTAAATACTCCGTATTCGTTCAATGTTTAGATTAGAAAATCTAACTCTAAATGTTCCACAACTTACTGTCCAATTATTATCTTGTAACCCACCAACAAGTTGGTTCTCATTTATAGAACTGATTTCAAAATATGCCCAATTCCATTCAATAACATCACCTACTTCTGGAACTAATGATAAATCAATTAAAGTCTGTCTAAGTATATGAAAATCAGCATTTTGTTGTTCATCTGCACTAAATTCATCGGTATTCCAATCAAAATCTGCAGCATCTACTAAACAAGCAAATTTAACACCATCTTTCCATTTTTTTCCACCAGTTGCTTCTCCATACAAATTGGTCATAGTGTCGTGTGCTGATACTTTATAAAGAACTACTTGTTGGTTGATTATTCCGTCTTTTCCTAACCGAAGATCACCAATTAGCTCTTTATTTACCCGTTCAAAAACATTTAAGTCTCTTTGTGGTAAAAATCTTCCTGCCATAATATTATCCTATGTAAATTGGTAAAGGAACTTTTTGTAATTTTTCTTGCAGTCGTGTTGATTCTTCACTATCTGCCTCTAACATCATTTTTCGACTTGCCGCCTCAAGGTTTTCTCTTAATTGTGTTACGAGAAACTCTTTTTCACTTTGTGCTTCAGTTCTTAATGTATCACCATCAAGAGTTGTTTCTGCATTTGGAACTGGTATAGTACCATACTTACTCCTAACCATTCCAAGTAATTCTTTAGTTAATGCAAGTCCATATTTTCTAATCCATTGTTTTCCTACATCATTTATAAACTGATATTGCATATTATCATAAGGAACATTTGAGAAATCAGAAACTGTGTTGGATGTTTCTCCATATGCAGTCTGTGTAGGATCATCCCTATCCGATTTTAAGATATATTCAAACCATAATTTATAATTTGTGGTCGGATTTGGAAATATTCTTAATTTATTATTTTTCAATTCAAAAGTATGTGCTGATTTTCTAAATTGGTCATTAAATTCAATTGCTTGCATTCTCAAAACATCTGCGTATATTGGCATCATCATAAATTGAACGGCTGGTGTCATATTACCCCAACCAAAACCATCTAACATATTGTAAGAACCAGCTCCTGTTCCTGCATACGGGTCAAAATATCGTTGAACTGCTGGACTTGCTTCATAAAATACTTTCCTAACCTCTATTGCTGAACCACTATGATTTGCATCTGATATCAATGTATTTAAATTATATACTTGTGAACCACTAACAATATCAATAGAACCACTATAATGTTCTATAGTTCCACCCACTCCTGCCTCTGTGCCATATTGTTCCGAAACTCTAATTGCATCTGCAAAATTAGGTGTAACTCGTTTATGAGTAACATTTGAACCAGTTGCCTGTCCTCGTAAAGATAATAGATTCTCTCTGATATTAAATTGATTTACTTGTGCTGAATATTCTGTAATTGCCTCTTCAAAACAGGCATAAAATTGTATGTCTTGTAGTTCAATTGCCATAATTGGATAGCCCAATCTCTGAGCACACCATTTTGCAAATTTAGGTCCGTCCCCTTGAAATGACGAATCTGAATCATATAATCCAAATGGTGTCGAACCACTATCTGGATGAATTCCTGAACCACTACCTGGCCATATAGCTTCCATATTATAATCTCCTAAAAAAGATATTATTTGTCAACTATAAATATAACGGCAATAAAAAAGGGAACTCAAATTGAATTCCCTCATTTAATAAATAATATCTACTATAGTATATTAACTTGCGGACGCTGAAGGTAGTGTTCCAACCGCACCTGCTTCCCATGCTGTTGCGTAATGTACTCCGTGTGATTGATTTGAGGAAAATTTCTTTGATTCTTCATCCCACATTAATTCACATGAACCAGACATATCTATACCAGAGGCTGACATAGAACCTGCCCATGCATTAACTTCTGCCTGTGTTGGGAAACGTAAGTTTCCACTATCATCTTTTGTTGTAAAATAGTAAGTAATTGTCTTGGCTATCGGATGTGTTTCAGCACCATTCCCTTCAACATCTTGTCCATGCAATACAGGATGATTTGAACCTGTATCAAAACTCCAAGAAACTTTGTTCCATGTTGATTGTGATATTGCTGGTGGTTTTGTGTATGACACTGCCATTTTTCTTCTCCGTTATTAACTATAAATATTATAATTTGTAAAAACTGTCATATATAAATATCAAATGCACAAAAAAAGGGGATTTTTCAACCCCCTTTTTTGTTAGATCTGTGATTTAACTACGATTAAACGTAATTAATATCAGCTACGATTACCTTACCATAGAATTCAGGTCTTACCATCTTCTTCGCGTATCGTGTCATTACACCCTTACGAGGAGTGAAATTAACAGGATCGTAAACAAGTGGAGTCATGATTAATGGTACATACGGTGCGTATACAGCTCCAGTTTCAAGGAAATTAGATCCTCTGAAACCAAGTAGGATGTCATTTTCTAACATATAAGGGTTTTTATAAACCGTAAATCTGTTATTCAATGCACCAACTTTCTGTACACCCATTGCATATGATGTATTGCTCGAATCACCATCTGAATCAGAAGCATATCCAGGAATACTTTCGATAACGGTTGCTGTTTCAGGTGAAACCACCATGAAATTAGCACCACCACGAAGAGTTTTCTGATGGATTGTGTTACTTACTGCTTGCAGTTTGTTTCCAAGAGTCTGGAACCACTCACCTTTCGTGTAAGCGTTAGAGTTACCAGAAACTTCAGTAAATACTGAAGAAGCTGAATCATACTCAAATCCAGTCTTAGCTGACCAATACTCAGTCTTAGCGTCTGCGTTCTGTTTCAACATATCAAGGATTTCCAAATCAATTTCCATTGAAATGTACTCACTCAACATAGAAGTAAGTTCTGCTTCTGCATCAACTGAATGATAAGCGTTAAGGTCTTGAGCTAACTCAGGAGTCCAGATAGCTTTAAGTTTACGAGTTTTCGCAACTATACTAACTGAACGAAGAGCTATATCAATCTCAGGAATATCAACATCGTCTGCTGAATTAGGTGAAGGAGTAGTAAAAGTACTCTGTTCAAAATCACCTCGTGATGTATCACCAGGTTGTTTATGAAATTTCACCCAAGACATCTTACCATTAGCACCACTTGAACCTGCACCTCTTACATAAAAATATATGTAAGTGGAATCAGTTGTAGTGTATGCTGGATAAGTTGCTGTAATGTTTGAACCACTAATTGCGAATGCCCTTGCACCTTCCCAATCTACATTAGACCCAGAGTTTAACTGAGTTTTTGCAATTCTCATCTTAAAGATTCGATTTGCTAATGTACCTGCGACTGCTACTGACGAACTCAATGAAGGTTCGAACTCAACATCTGCCCATGAAGCAGAAGTTCTTGTGATGGATCCAGATGGGATACCAGGAGATGTTTGGTCATTAATCGAATATCCAAACCTACCTGCACCATATAGACCACCAGCTGCATCTGCGTTAGATGCGGATGTGTTACCGTGTATATACGATCCCTTAGAGTGTTGAGCAGTTTGAGTTGTACCGTATTTAAAGTCAAGATAGAAAATCAGACCACTTGGTAGGTTCATAGGTTGAACACTAACAAAGTCTTGTGCTGCTAACTCACCAAAGATTCTACGAACCAAAGGAAGTGCTACACCTGACCATTCTTCTGAATTCGAAGCTGTACCAGTTTTAGATGATTCATCTATTAACTGACGAGCTTGGTTTTCAAGAAGAACTGCCATTCCATGTTGCTTATTTGTATCTTCAAGACCTTCAAGTAATCCAGTGGGCTCCCACTTATTGACTAGCTTTTGGGTTTCTGCTAAACGACTGCGTTCGGAATCATAGCTATCCATCAGTTTTTCGATGGACTGTAAATTGTCTGCCATTTTTTTTCTCCAAAAAAATATCGTTATTAATTACTATTATAGAATATTAGCTAACTTCTGGAAGCGATTCTTCATATCAAATCCTTCTTCAATCACTTTTGGTGTTGATTTAGGTTTGGTAGAAGCAGTTGCTTTAGAGGCGGTGCCTTTACTCTCTTTAATTGGTTTTGGCGTACTTGCGTTTGCCGTTTTGCTACCAAAAGATTCTGCCAAGGTGGCGAATACCAACTTAACTTCTCTTAGGTTTGCTGCTCTATCGAAGGTTTCTACTACTTTCAACTTTTGTTCATTAGTTAAACCGTGTGCACGGAATAATTTGTTAGTGAACAATAGTTTTGCGTTAAGTAGATTTACTTCATTCAACTTAGAACGAAGATACTTCACTACCTTACGATGCTCATCAAGTTCTGATGTAAGTTTAGATACTTGCTCTTCAGCTTTCTCACCATCTTCATCATCACCCTCTGAAAGTGCTTTCAAGATTTCTTCAAGGTCAATGTCATCTTCCTCGTTGACTTCTAAGTCACCATTACGGGCTTCAAAATCATCTTGTTCTTTGACTTTGGCGTATTGAACACCATTGACTTCAACTAAATCATCCACTTCCTCATCTTCTGAGTTTTCGTGACCTGCTGCTGGTGCGTCTGCGGCTGCTGGTTCTTCCGAACCTTGACCGATATCAGACGAATCTGCTGCGTCGTCAGCGACTTTATTATCGGCATCACCGATATCAGAAGATACATCATTTTCTGCTAAATCTGCTTGGTCTGCAGTTTCTGCTTCATCAGAAGAAAGACCATCACCGACTTCACCTTCCTCATATTCCTCGTTGACATCAGCATCATCTGCTTCATCTTCAAGTTCTTTAAGGATAGATTCTAAGTCGAGTTCATCTTCATCTTCACCTTCCTGTTCTTCAACAGGAGCTTCAACTTCTTCTTCTTCTTCAGATACTACAGGAGCATATTTAACACCATTAATTTCAATCACACCTTCTTCAGGTATTGCTGGTTCTTCTGCCCATTCTTCATCTTCATCTGCTACTGCAGGTTCTTCAAAAGGAACTTCTTCGCCAGGAACTTCGTCTTGTGCGACGATAGGTTCTTCAACGGGAACTTCTTCACCAGGAACTTCATCCTGTGCGACAATAGGTTCTTCACCAACTTCAGGCTCAACTGCTATTTCAGGTTCTTCTTCAGCTTCTGGTTCTTCCTGTTCTACAGGAACTTCTTCACCAGGAACTTCTTCTTCACCTTCCATTTCAGATTGAATCTTCTGTGAAAGCATGGATTGAATACGGGGAGTGAAAGCTTCTTCAAGAGCTATTTTAGCGTTTGCAAGTGCCGTTTCTCGGACAGCTTTAGCGTCTGCTATTGCGTCTTTTAAAAGATCATCCATTATGTTTCTCCATAAGAGTTTGTTTCCAAGCATAAAATACTTGGATGGAATTAATAAAGTTATTAGGAACTTTAATGCGGTTTACATTATCGGTATGTCATATACGATTGAATGACATATTCTTGTGTATATAAATATACACAAATTAAAAAAACTGTTATTTTTTGTAATTTAGGCGTTGCCTTTTAAGTTTTTCTTTAAGTCCTGATGTTGGTGGTTCTCCACACCAATCTGGATTATTCTCGTGTTGTCTAATCCAATTACGAACCTTTCCCAACTTTTTTTGTTCAGATCTTTTTGCTGATGGTTTTTTATAGTATTGTCGTTCTCTCAACTCTACCATTAAACCACTATCTTTAATTTTTCTTTTTAATAACCGTAGAGCGAACTCTATATTATTATTTTTTACTTTTATTTCCAAGTAACCTCCGCTTCTTAATCGGTTTCGTTTTCACCACTCCAATTTGCATCAACATAATTAAAGAATTTTGATTTTTCTTCATCATCAAGTTGATCTGGTTCAGATACACCCCATTTTTCGAGTGCAGATTTGAAAAAATCTTCATATGAACCTTCTTGAACTGTGTCTGCTTCTAATTCATCACCATCTCTGTATGATTTACCTTCTGCTGTATCAACTGGAGTTGATTCATTTATTTCATAATATCTACCAAGAATGTGTCCCATATCTTCATATAGTCCACTCATTCTTTCTTGTAATGATTGAGCTTCTGTAGCAACTTTCTTAAATTGATTAGAAAGACCTGTTAATTCTTTCATATTACGATTTACCGTGATTTTATCAAACCAATCTTCGGTTTCTTGTAAGGTATGTTGTTTTGCAGTTTCTGCTAAACGAGAAAGTCTTTCTGCTAATTGTCTTAAATTACCTTCACGATAAATTTCATTTCCAAATGCATTGAAATTACCAACTTCACCCATAAACTCTTTTACATTTACTTTTTGAGTAGATTGTCCATAGACATCTTCTACTATATCAGTAAGTTTTGTTGATTTTTTTTGGGTTTTAAATCCCATATCAATATTTGAGAATGCATTGCGTGAAACCATTCCACCTAACATTGCATGTTCTTTAATTAAATCTTTTAGTTTAGCCATTATATGTCTCCTAATCAAATATAAATATCTATTTTCTTAATTTTCGGTCTTTTGAATATCTTCTGAACCCATTACGAACTTTGTTCCACAACATTTTCATAAAAGGTCTTTCACCTTCGTGTGTTCTATTCCAAGGTCCAGTTTCGATACCTCTCACGATATCCAAAGCATCATATCTATCACCCTTTACACCATTCATCATAATCTTAATGACTTGCTGTGATGCTTTACCTAAAATCTTTGACATCTTCTTGATGTCTGAGTCTAAATGTAATCTTGCTTCTTGTGAACTCCATCCGGCTGGTAGTGCCCAAAAATCTTCATTTACTTCCCCTTCAGCAAAATATCCTATTTTTTCATATTCCCTTTTTACATTTGGTTTATCTATAATAATCAATGATTTTCCAGATTTCTTATGTGTAACTTTTACTGTTTTACCTTTTTTAACTGTAAGGTTTTTCCAATCCCACCCATAATCACCTGATCTTTCCAACATATCTAAATCTGATTCATTTATTGATTCACCAAACTCTATTGTATGACCACCTTTTTCTATTTTACCATCTTTATGTAACTGTGCCATTTCTTCTTTAGAAAATTTAATATTATCTTCTTTTACTATAGATTCATTAAATCTTGGATTTTTCAATGTCGTTTGCATCCATTTCATCAAATCAGCTATGATGTCTATATATTTTTCAATTTCTCTATCATCTTTTTTTCTAAGGGCCATGATGAATTGTTTTGCTGCCCTGGGTAAATTATGACCACGCTTTCCTAACTCTGAATATCCTCTATCAGTTATTCCTTCTTTTACGGATTCTTTCTTATCAAGTTTAGCAATCTTCTTTCTATAGTCTCTCATTCCACCGATTAATTCATCACTATCATCTTCATCATCGACTTGTATTGCTTTATATGTAGATTTTTTAAATGCCTTTGGTGTATCATATGGTGCAACTGCAGAAGTGGTTGTTGCTTCAAGTTTTTTACCAGTCATCTTTTGAGTATATTTGATAAGTTTGGTTATATTCTTTTTTATATCCTCACCACCTCTGTAACTATTATAAGAAAGAGCTATATGTGATGCTAATTCTTTATTACCACCAAATTTCGGTGTGAGATGTCTTATTACTTTACCCCAATTTGTAATCCGTGTATGGTCGTAATTCTTAAATTTTTTATCCAAATCCTTATAGACTTGTATTATATTTTTAACTAATTTTGCCTTATTTTCGCTTAAGGATTCTTTCTTTTCCCAATCTTTAGCCATTTCAGGTTCGTTAGCGTGCATCCATTTTCTCTGTTTTTCAGATTTGAAGGGCATTTTTACCAAGTACTTCCATCATTCTTACGATGTTTATCTATTATCTTACTCCACACTTTATAAAGGCCATCTAATTCTTTTATAGCAGTATTAAGTTTTTTAGCTACTTTACTCATATGTGTATGATATTCTTTTGTTGCTGCTTGATAATTTGCTCTACTATTCCAATCATACATATCGTTTTCTCTTGGACCATAATCAAGTCTTGGATATCCGCGTCCTATGTCTTTAAATGTTTGGCCCCAATCTCTGTCATAATCACTAACATCTTTTAATGCTTGGAACTTTGGTAAACTTCCTTCAGTTATTTGTTCTTTAGATTCTTGATGTTGTTTCATCACACTATCTAATGTAGGTAATTTATCACCAAACTCTCTTTTGAGATATTTACTCTCGTGTAATATTTCTTTTAATTTTTTCATTATTTTAACTCCGTCCAATCTTGTGGAGAACCATATTCTGCTCTATAATACCACTTTTTCTCTTTAACATTCCATATGTAAAAAAATTCTTCACCACTATGAAACTTTATTTCATCTCTATCTTTCCATTTACTTGTAGCATTACCTTTCTCTCCTCTATCACGACCATAAAATACAGTTACATCTTTATCAGGTTTATCAAAAGAGTGGTCTTTACTACCCTTAATTTTTTTACCAAGTGTAGAAATACCCTGTTTACCAAGTTTCATTAATTCCTTTACTTTCGCTGAATTATTATAATACCTTTTCAAGTGTTTTCCTACCCAAGAAGGATAACCATCGTAGTGTCCATAAGTAGATAGTACTTTACCACTTGGAGCTTCAATACCAACACCCCAACGAGTTCCCTCATTGATAATATTCTGAACTTCTTCCTTGATAATTTCTCTTAATCTTGATGCTTTCATTTTAAACTCCTAAAATTTCTTCTTACCTTGCCAATGAACACCATCATAGTATAGATTTGATTTTCTAAATCCAGTTTTCATTGTAAAATGTCTTACGAAAAATCCTTTGTCTCTTGGTCTTATACCAATCACATTTAATTTATTTCCTTTAATCTCGTAACTACCTTTATTATCAATACTTCCACTATAAACTAACTTTTTAATTTTTTCTTCACCACTCATCTTCATAGGATTACCTGGTATATCATCTTTTTTAGAAACTTTAATTACCTTTTCATTTACTGATTCGGTCCATTTATTCTTTTCTGCCATCTTCTCTAATTTTTTCCACTCAGTTCCCATCTTATTAGTAACTCTACTAAAAGCTGACTTATCAGTTTTTTTCATATTCATCATAAATCTGTATAAACCTTCCCAATTAGGTTCGACATTAATAGTTCTGGCTTCTTTTTTCAAACGACTCTTTTCGGCTCTTCCACGATTCTTGGATTGTGCTTCAAATCCCACTATCTTACCACCTTTATGTGAAGCGTCTTTACCATCTCCATTACCATAAGTACCTTTTTTACGATTGTATTGGTTCAACTCGGCCCTATACTTTTTGGCTTTGGTAGATGAACCATATTTCTTATACTCTTTTTTATAATCTCGTTTCGTTTCTTCACCAAGAGCAACAATTTCCTGTTTGACTAAATCAGTAATGTATTCTTTCATTCTTTTCTTATAATCATTCACAGGTTCTTCCTCATGTTTCACCCAAACTGGATGTTCTTCACCACTATATGGTCAAGTATGGTGACCAGGTTTCATTATCTAATATACTTTTTAAGTGATTTTACAAAATCATTTTTAGCATTTCCACCAAACTCTGTTTTAACTAAAAATGCAACACCTCGTGCAACTTCATCTAAACTAACACTGCCCCCACCTTTTTTCTCGGCCTTTTTGAATCCACCCAAGAAACCTTTGTATACCCAAGTCCAAAGAGATTCATTTTCTTCGTTTAGTTTTTCATCAAGACGGAAGGTTTTCCACTTTCGAGTCATATCAAATACTTGTTTCTTTTTCACTATAATTCCCTCTTAACCAATCTAGCATATTTACTAACTTCTTGTGGATCTAATCGTAATGCTACAATAGTTCTACCCAAGATAGCTAACTTCCTTTTACGATTAAGATTACCTCTACTTACCGCATCAATAAACTTTTTCATATATCTATCAATTACTGCAGGAATTGGTTGAGAGAAAGCTTCTTCATCTTCCTTCATCAGACTTTTAATTTCTTCACGGATTACTTTGCGAAGAATATCTTCACTTATTTTCATTTTGTTTCTCCTAATATATTGTTTAGCCTCTCTACGAGATAATTCTTTTCCAGTTCTAGCTGGTTTTGGGTATTGTTTACCAGTATATGGATCTATACCTCCAGTTTCACGAGCTTTCTTTTGTTTATACAATAATTGTGCATTTTGGTCATCTCCAAACACATCACTTTGTGTGCTAACTTGTATACCATAATTTTTCCTATCACCATCTTCATAAATGTTACCTTGTGCATCTACACCCACCATCATTCCATCTTCTTTGTCTTTCCATTGAATAATAGTTTGACCATTATCTGCTTCTTGTGTACCTTGTAATTCTAATCTATCTGGATCTTGAGTACCACCGATTCTACTTAATACACTGGATCCCATTCTTTGTGTATCTTTATCGTCTTTAATTGGTTTTATACCTGCATCTTTTCTATCTTCTGCATCTCTTGAATCTTGTGCGTCTTGAGATTTCATATCATCTGCTTCATCATCTGCTGATTGTGACTTTTGTTTTTCAAGATCCCAAAGTTTTTTATTTGCTGCGGTGGCTGCATCATCGTATCGTGAATCTCCACCTTGAGTCATACCACCAAATTGTTGTGCCATTTGATTGGCATCATCTGCATCTTTTTGTGCTTGTGATATTTGAGAATCTAAATCACCACCATCTTCTGGTTCATCTGAAAAATGTTGTGCATTTCGTGTATCACCGTAATCTCTTTCATCATCTTCGTCATCAACTTCCTGACCATAGTTATCGTCATATGGATTTGCACTTACACGAGGTTTACCCGTATCACTCTTACTATCTGGAGCTGGTACTTTCGGTTCATCATCTTTCTTTGCGTCTTGTGCTTTTTGAGAACCAGGATTATCTTTTAAATATTTTGCTTGTCCTTCAGGACCCAAATCATCCCACCAATCTTCTTTTAATTCTTCACCACTTCTACCAGCAAATTGTTTTTTATAAAAATCTACATCAGATTGAGATTGTTTTTTAGGTTCTTCCTTTTTATCTGGAGTAAGTTTATCCTTTATCTTCTTAAAAATACTAACTGATTTTCCGTGAAGTGGATGTTCTGGATTCCTCAATGGTGTTGTTGCTTTAATTGTTCTACCAGTCTGTGGATTTTTTAAATGCATTTGTGTCATATGATTGACTGTTGCTGCAACAATAGGATTTTCAACTAATAATTTTTTTCTACTCACAGTTACTCTCCACGAATAATATCGTTTATTATACTTTCGACTTTACAATACTTACCACAGGTTCTACCTTCTGTAATTGGTATTTCGTTTCCAACACTTTCTTTCATGGGATATAGGAAAGCTCCGTGTGTGGATGGATTTGATACGAAATCGAATGCTATCAATTCGAAGTCATCTCCTACTTTTTGACCTTCTCCTTCTTCAAGTGGTGTAACTGAACCCATACCACGAGAACTTATACCTAATTTAATACCTGCTTTAAATAATTCTGTTAATATATTACCACTTGGTGTTCCAAGAACCTCAACCGTACCGACTAAGTTCTTACCTTCCCAATGCATTTCTGTAATATTATGAGATACATTTTGTAAATTGACTACGGAACTCTCTGGATGGTCTAATTCACCCATTGCTCGTTTCTGTTTAATGAAACTCTCATCATATTTTTGAGATTCTCGTGCCAAAATACCATGTGGATAAACTCTACCATTCTGGTTTTTTGCATCTGACCTCTGTAAGACACCATGAACCACTAAACGACCATGATTTTGTTTAATTGATTCGTTTATTTGTTCTGCTGTTACCTCAAATGGTAAATAATCTACTATTAATTGTTTTGACATTTTCTACTCCTATCTCTTAAATCTTTCATAGAACTTTGCAAACGAGTGAACGGATTCGGGTACTAAATTATCAATTTCTGCTAGAAATGAATCAAGTACTTTATACAAGGGTTTACTTATACCATATGTAAGTGCTCCTGCATTATAATTTCTCCACCCCTTCTTTGGATTATCCGAATAAGTTGTATACTTCTTCATAAATTCTGGAAAATCTTTTTCAGACTTTTTATACCAATCATCTATTATACCACGCCTTCCAAATATCTCAGTATAAAAATCTGAGTTTCCAAGAGCCTGTCTTAAATCTCCTGAAGTTATCTTTTTATCTCTCTTTATTTCTCTGTGTATAAATTGGGTAAGTGGTCTTTCTAAGGATTTGAATTTTCTTAAATTAAAATCATCGGGTTCAATCTTGATTATTGTGTCGAAAAGTTTATCAAAAACACGATATTTAATAAATTTTGCATTTACCTTTCCTTCACTAATCCTACGATATTGTTTACCGTTTATTTCTATAATTTTTTTCATTTTTAATCCTCCTTCATAAAATCAAATTCTTGATCTTTAAAGATTTGTTCAAATTCTTCAACATAGTCCTTTGCTAAGGACTTTCTTTGTCTTTTTGGGAAAACATCCAAGTGATTTCCACCATAAGACCTAACATATCGTTTAGCACCATCATCAATCAGATAAATAAATGCCTTTGAAGCAAGACCTTTACGATATTTTCCTTGTTTCTTCTTTTTTGACAAGTTTTTCAATATCGGCATATACTTTTGTCGATAAAGATTTGCATCATTGTCAATATAAAGTTTTAATTCTTTCATTTCGTCTGAGAGGTTTTTCTCAACTAATAAATCTTTAAGTTTTATCATTTATCTCTACCCATCATTATTTCATGTCGTAAATCTTCGAGTTTCTTAATCCACTCGGTTAATTTTTTAATCATATAGTTCTTACTGACATCCTTGCGATGTATTTCTGTGTGCCATCTTTTTAATAAAGTCGAAATACCATACAAAGAGTCCATATAAGACTTTCTGTTTTCTTCGAAAGGCATTTTCTAATGTAGCTGACCGACTTTATTCGCTAATCGAACTAACCTCTCACTAATTTTACTTAGAGCTTTGTGTGTGGTTTTCCAATAATCTCTTGAATCCACTTTTAACTCATTTTTTAACTTAACATTATACTTAACCACTCGTTCTAACTCTGTGAGATTGTCACGAGTCTCTCTCATTGCCATTCCAATTTTTTGCTTGGGTGTCATAGAGTCATCATTTCTCCAAGCGTGATATCTACCTTCATTTACTATTGACTCTTTCCTCAACTTCGGGTCATCAGCATTAAAATTGGCTGTTCCAATGGTTGGATCACTATGTCCACCAGTGTAACCAGCCTTTCCTTTTTTCTTACCCTTTTTATTGCTACCGCCAAATGCATGTGGTGTATTATATTGACCACCTGCACTTGCAGTAGAGTTGGCTTCGTCTAATTCTTGTTTGATTAACTCACGAACAAGTTTACGAAATAAATCTTCGTTAAGATGTGACATTGTGAAGTTCCTTAATAAGTTCGTAATACCTCATTAATGACACAACCTGTTTATCTTTAACTATTTTACCTTTCTGTAAAGTATCTGTCTGTTTAATTGCCTCTGATAATTTAATTTTTGTAATATCATCATTAACTCTTGGTAAAATCTTTGTAAGGATTTCTTTAACCTTTTTCACTTCACTATTTATAAATTCTCTTAGTGAATTGGTATTAGAAATATTGTTAATATATTCTTTTAATAAATTTCTTTGCATTGAATTAAGACTCTTATATCTACCATTAAAGTTATCCACCATCAATTGATAAGAAAGTAATCGTAAATCTTTATCTTCTTCCTTAAATTCAGAAATTATTTGACTATCTGTATTCTTCAATTTAACTTTGTTACGAGTAATATGTTCTATAACGGAAAAAGTACTTTCTACTTCTTCTGTAGGATTGAATATGGGCGTAGTTTCTACAATAAATTTCTTATAAATTGAAGCATACACTTTATAATTAGGAATGCGAGCCCTAAAGAAATCCTCTACAATATAATTCTTCTTAATCTCTTTAATAAGATTATACTTTTCAGTACGAAGTTTCTTATTTTGTAATTTTTGCCTTGCCCTTACGACAGCATCGACTAATTTCTCTGCCTTATGAGAAGAATTATAATTCTCTTTTAACAAAACCTGATATAATTGATTTTCCTTACCGAGTTCTGTGTTCTCGTTAAAGAATTTTTTTAGCATCTCTACAGATTTACTTTTATCATCACCATTCATTACATCTACGGTGATTTGACGGGATATTAATTCAAAAAGAATTCCCGTATTCTTAATCTTCGAGTGTTTTACTCGTTGGGCCATAATCTATGCTCCTAAATGTGTATAGTTCTTCATCTATAAATATAAAAACTTCTAATAATTCGTCATTTAAGTATCACTTAAAGACGAAGATACTTCAGTTTTATATTCTTCTTCTACATCAGTCGTTTCTACCAATATTTTTTGGTCTGCTCGACTTACTTTTCCTAAACTTTTCTTTAATGCGTCGTAATGTGCTAATGCAATTCCATATTTTGGACTTCCACTACCACCTTTTCGTTTATCGTGTGCTCCAAGTGGATCACGACCTCTTACACTTGAATCTTTTCCGTGTTTAGGACCTTCCTTTGGACGACCACTTCCTGGCCACCCATCGTCTGGCATATCCATTTCTAATTCTCTACTTGTTCTTGCTGTTCTTGCTCCTGGTGGTTGTGGTCCAGGTACTCCTGGCATTCCACCTTCTGCCCCACCAGCGTCCATCATTGCTCCTTGTGTTCCGATGGCTTCGTTACTTTGAACTGGATCATTTCCTTCCATTTCAATCTGTGACCATCTAAACTTTCGTTTTTGGTCTTTTAGTAATCCAAGTCTAACTTCTTCTTTTTCTTCTTCTGTAAATTTAAATACATTATCATAAATCCACTCCGAATCTGCTATTTTAGCGTCCATCATTGATTGTGCTAAACTTTGTTTGTTATTCCACAATTCAATTTTTTCTTCTTCATATATTGTAGATGGGTTTTTTAGATTTAATTCAAAATTAACCAAGTCTTGATCTGTATATCCTTGTGCGTATAAATGAACGATTGCAATTTTTGTCAATTCACTAATCGTAATTCTCTGTATCCTCTCAATGGTTCTTGCAAATCTTACATCTTCTGCTGCCAATGTTGCTTTACTACCAACACTTTCTTCATATCCAAGAAATGCCTTTGGTATCTTTAACGCTGCCATTAACTTGTTTCTTAGATACTCAATATCTTCAACTGCCTCATAAGTAAGTCCTGGTAAATTCTCTATTTGAGTTCCACTATCTCCACCACGAACTGGTAAAAAGAAATCCTCTGTAAGATTTTGGATATTATATTTCAAATTATAATCACCTGTATTTTGATCCATTACAGGTGCCTTCTTCATCTTATTGATTATCTTTTGCATAAAGTTTTCGACTTCTGCGGGTGGAATATTACCAATATCTATTTTGAAAACTCTCTTTTCTGGTGCTCTCATGATTCTATGAATTAACATAGCATCTTCCATAAGAGATAATTGTTTCCATATCTTACGGGCTCCTTCAATCATACCTTTACCATAAGGTAAGAAGTTTGCGTCCGACAATAATCTGAAATGTGCTATTTCATAATTTTCCATTTCTTTATTCCCAGACATAACTGAACTATGTCTTGAATCACCTTCTTCAACTATAAAAGTAACCAAATATGGATTATCTGGATCTTCTCCTTCAACACGAGTAACATCATATGCCGAAAGTGGAACTACATTTGTAATACCATACTTTTCCTTGATATCTAAATAGAGATAAAAATCTCCATACTTACATAGGTTACGAACCCACGGCCAAAGATTAAATTCTATATTCAACACATCATAAAATAAATTATGTAAAATATCATGAATATTTTCATTATCTGAATTGATTTCTAATATACTTCCATATTCATTTTTCATTGTAGATTCATCTGCATATACATCAAGTGCACTTGATATAATTGCATCATTGTCCATTTCTTCATAATCTCTAAACAGAGCTAATCGTTGTGCTTGAAAACTAATTGCCTGTGAATGTCCATATCCACCTGTTGATAAATTAGTATGTAATCTTGACCATCTATCTACAAGACTATTTCTCTGAGCACTTTGAACTCTATCCGTATCAGCAATTTTTAACTTCTTACCACCTGCATGTCTTACTATTACATTTGTGGAAAAAAGTCGTCTTAATCTTGCTCTTAAATTTGTTTGTGCCATTTTATCCTCTTATTATTTTATTAACCAAGTTAGATCTTCTTTTGTATTTCCAGTTTCCATTACCCATTCATCATTTTGATTGTCGGTCTGTGTATAAACTGGTTCATAATCTAACATTTTACTTAGGACTGTTTTTTGTAGGGCAATTCCTTCTGCGTTCAACCTTAATGCAGTATCTCTTACCCACAATCCAATTGCTAAACTCATTGCAAGGTCATCATTATATCCTTCCATTGCTTCAGCTCTGTTGTTGTGCCATATAAACACAAATAATTCATCAATTAATCTGTCCGAATGAACGATAACAGATTTTTCTCTGAAATATTCTTCTAATTTCGCGATTACTAATGGTCTTGTTTTCATTGTCATACTAAATCCAGGTACCATTTGTCTTTCGGAATTCCTATATCGGTTTGTTACTTGTCTTGCAACATCAACATACCTTAAATCTTTACTTGTATAAAATAGATTATCATATTCTCTATCAATTACTTGTTGAATAGCTGCCCAACCAATACTTGAGTTCTCAATAACTAATAACGCGTTATTAAACTCCATAGCAGTATTCATACATAAATTACCAAAATCTTTGGTAGAAATCTTTCCCTTGTATTCTGCAACTTGTTCCATGCTCTCTATTTCAATTACATGAAATGCAGAAAAATCAGCTCCATCACCACGGGCGACATCAGCAGCCACTACATAATTTTTATTATAATTTGGTTGTCTCCAAATCCACAAGTTACTATCAATTCCTCGTTTCTCAACAGGTTCTTCAATTTGTTTTTCTCTGTATTCCTCTAAAATAACACCATCAATAACACCTTGTCCAGAAGTGATAAAGTCACAATCACATTCTTGTGCTGCTCCACTTGGTCCCAATAACTTATCTTGCTCATCTCTCCAATCTTGTTCTCTATCAGGATGAACCGTCCAATGTAATTTGATTGTATTCCAATCATTCTCACCTTCTTCTGCACCTACCCAAGTTTTGTGAAACCAATTACCAACACCATTTGGTGTAGATAGGGCAATACATTGTCCACCAGTTGATAGAGTACTTTGTGCAGCAGTCCATATTGTATCAATCTTGTCAATAAATGCTGCCTCATCAATAACGAGTAAAGATAGTGCCTCTGAACGACCTGCGTCCTCAGTACTTGATATTGCTTTTACTTGTGAACCATTTGAATATCGTAGTGAGAGTTTGTTATCCTCAACACAATTTGACCTTACCCAACTCGGTAGGTTTGCGTGCATAACTCGGATTTTCGTAACCAAGTTTTTAGCGGTATCTTGTTTAGTTGCAATAACCAATATATTCTTGTCTGATTGAAATGTCATCATCCATAAAGAGTATCCAGCGGTTAATGTTGATATTCCCAACTGGCGTGCCTTCAGAATAACATTATAATTATTATTTTTAAAATCATTTAGAGAAGCTTCTTGAAACGGATATAAAGCAAAAGGAACTTTACCTCTTAGTGGATGTTGAATTACAGCATACTTTTTTAGGAAGTACACAGGGTCTTGTGCACATTTTAAATATTCCTTTTTGATGACTGACTTTATATTCTTATCACTCATTATAATTTTCCAAATACAAATCCTATTACTAACCACAAATATTGGTTTTCATACCATTTAGGTTCAACTAATTTAACCATCTTTTCGTTCATTTTCTCACGAGCATGTAATAAAACAATCTGTTTGTCTTTTGCGTTTAATAGTAAAGAATCAAGTTCTGTCTGATTCTCCAACTTTTTCATTAAACCTTCATAATCACTAATTACTAATTTCTGTGATGATATCAATGAATCGGCCTTTTCAATTTTACCTTCCCATTGAGCATCTCGTTGTTTAATCATTTCCAACGCTTCTTCTTGTGTAAAAGTTTGTTGCCCAAATAGTGGGATGGATAATAATAATATCCATAGATATTTCATTTTCATTCTACTATCGTTGTTTTTGAAGTACATAGACTACACCAGTTCCACCAATAGTTACTTTACTTACACCAATTTCGTAAACTTGACCTGCGGTTAGTGCTGCGGCCGCTATAGGTCCACCTTGAATCGGTGTAAGTACAACATTACTTGCATTTTGAACAAGTACTGCTGCTCCGTATCCCATTGATCCAGTAAATGCTACTGTGGTGTTTGAGGCCACTTTAACTGCCCTGTTATATTTACCAGGCGTCGGTGTAGGTAAACTACGAAACATTGTTCCTGCATCTGCCATTTTTTATCTCCTTATATATAATTATTTACTCTTGGAAAACTTACGAAGAAACTCCTCTGCTGATTCTACATCATCACTTTCGTAGGCTGTTTCCATTTTGGCGACCTTTTTCTTATGAATGGTCAACTTTCTTTTTTGATTTGTTATCTCTTTTTTATTTTCTGTTTTATTTTCTTGTAATTTTTCTATTCCCTTTTCTATCTCTTTTTCTTTCTTTTTATTTTCTTTTATAGCCTTTCCTAATTCTTTTACCTCTTTACTTTTGACCGCTCCTGCAGCAAAAAGTCCACCAACTAAACCAAAGAATCCTAATATGAGTTTCCATATTTTCATTATTACATCTCCATTATTTTTTTGTAAGTAGATTTACCCTCTAATTGTTTTGTTTTAGAAGGTTCGTCAAAATCACTATCATCAGGTTCTTGGTACTTTCCATACCCCTCACCATCTCGTGAAATCTTTTCTTGAACGGGTTTAGGTATTCTAAAATTTACAACCTTTCTTCCGTTTATTGTTGGCATTCCCCAATCATCTTTACCAATCTCTTTAACTTTAATTTTTTTATTCTTGAATCTACCACCTAAAATGGTATCTCCAATATTCACATCTATTGTAATGGCCATTAATTAACTCCTTTTGGTAATAAGTCAACCAACTTTCCACCTTTCCATTCTCTACCTTTAACTTTACCCATTATTCTGTGGTCTTTCCACTTACCCCACAATTTTTTATTATTCGCGAAAACTTTTTGTCCACTTGGATTCACTTGTCTATATCCACTATCGCTTCCCATTTTCTTTGAACCAGGTTCAGGCGTTGATGGGATTCCACCACTTTTAGTTCCTTCAGGCGGTGTAGTAGGTTTAACTAATGTTTCTGAAGTAGAATAAAAATTTGCCGTTTCAGGTGGAATAGTATATTCTTGTTTTCTATGAAATCCGTGTATACCATAAACCCTTTGTTTAGGTGATAATGGTGGTGTATCATCTCTAAGTTCTTCTGCCTTAACTTCTGAATTACCATCGGGATCACTTAAATATTTATATAATTTACCTGCATCTCTTTTTGCCCGTCTTTCATTGTTCAAACTATCTGGTCCACCATAGATATTATCTGATGCTGGAAAATCAATTTGTTGCATTCCACGAGTTAAACTTGCAGGTCCTACATATCGTCTTTCACCTCGTTTGGTATATAAACCATCTGGCCATGCATCACCAATATCTGTCGTGCCAGTGCCTCCACCCCCAGAATATGAGCCCTCCTTAATGATTTCCCATAATCCCTGTTCAAATGTGTTCACTATGCTCTCCAACTTATCATAAGGTTTTGTCCGTCAAGTTTTTCCGTTACATTATCTTCTCGGTGTAACTCTCCACCTAAACCTCTTTCTATGATATTCTTCAAATCTTTAAATGTTAAATCTTTATCATCAAAAGGATGTGCCATATGTCCGTATGCTCCACCCTCTGTAATTAATTCTCTAAGTTCATCACTCCACCAATCTTTTGTTAATGGATTATATTTTTCAACATGAAGTCTTGGTCGTTTCTTATCACCATCAAAATTCTCATCAGAATCGGCCGATTTTGTTGATGCATCAGGACCAACTCCGGCTGCCATTGGTGGACCGGCTATTAATTGATCTTTATCAACTCCCATCCATTGTATTACCTTCCAACCTAAACTATCCATTACATTTCGTAAAGTCTTTTTATACTTTTTTACCTCTCCGTGAGATATTGGATTTGTTGCCCTGTAAGACATAGTATAATCTTCTTCTGGATCCATTGCTCCTTTACTTAATATATACTGGACTACTTTCCATCCTAATTCGTTCTGCATTGATTCAACCCATTTTTCCGTTTCTTGTTTATATTGGGTTAAAGTTCTGAAAAATGTTGGAGGTCCGTCATCAACTGGTGCATTTACACCCATAGTTCCTTCTTTTAAAATCTCTGTAATATCATTTTCAACTAAAAAATCTCCTATGACATCACCACTAAATTCTTTTAAATAATCTCTCATCTTGTTTCAACTTTATTTTTATCCAACCACCATTGAACTTTATTAACAACTACATCAAAATTTCTGTGGCTTCTACTCAAATCAAATGAACTCCAATAATCTTTTACCAAATAATATGCTGGTTCTACATCTTTTGAACCAGGTCTGATATTTCCTACAACTTGATTTGATTGCATATCTGAATCTACATGATATTTCAAATAATCATAATCAAATGGATTTGAATAATAATCATTTTCATAAATCCATTTTAAAATCGGGTCAAACTTTACGCCCTTTAAGAACCAATCAGCAGGTCCTCTAAATTTACTATGTCCCCAACCTTGTACATAAGCGTAATACTGATACATTATGTTAGTAGGATATCTTTTATTACCTGGCCTTCCCTTGTAATCTAATTTATTAAACCCCTCTTTCATAACTTCCTTACAAAGTTTTTTTGTACCAGATGGTATCTTACTTTTTTTACCAGTTTCTTTTTGAGCCTGTTTAATAATTTTCTCAAAATCTGATGTAGTTACTATTCGTTCTACAATAAGTTCTTTTAATTTAATCATCTTTTTTCCAAGTCAAATGCTCTGGTCAACATAGCGCCGGCATGTTGAAGTTCAAGACGAGCTTTTTCATACTTCTTAAAGTATCTCATTAAAGTTCTATTCTTACTCTTTTTAATATCATCCTCAAGTTCATACCAAAGTCGTCCATCTCGTGATTTATGAATATAATCACTACCAACTTTTAGTAATTTTTGGTGATTCCATGAAATATCTGAAAGGTCTACCTTTTCTTCTAATATTTTTTTAAGTTTAATCATTATCTTTTGTAATAATCTTCAAAACGTTTGTAAGCTGCCCGTTCATCAAATTTACCCTGACGTTTTACACCAATTTTTATTGCATCTATAAATGCATGCTTCAAACCAGGAGAATTAAAATCTGACATCATTTTATTGATGTTATCGATTGACCTTCCAATTCCTGCAATGGCGTTTGTTAATGGCTTCTTAAGCCGTTTAGCCTGTTTTTCATCTGCGGCGGCCACGCTATCTTCATCAGCCTCACTCATCATATCTTTTAATTTAATCACTTATTATCTCCGATATATACTGATACACTTATAAATATTAAACTTCTAAACTATTTAGTTTTTCTTCAACCTCTGTTTTCATCTTATTCAATTCTTCGAGAGCTTCTTTAGACATAGTTTCAACTTGCTCTTTATTTTGACTCCACTTTTCTTTTTGTAATTCAACTTCTTTAATTCCAACAGAATCAAAAACTTCTACTGGCTTTGAAGCTTCTTCTTTCCAGTCCTCTATACTCCCAATTTGGTCTTTTATATAGGAAAGTTGATTGTTTAACACCTTTTTTTCTTCCCATTCCTCATATTTACCCTCAATTCGAAGCTTATTTTCAAATTTTACTTGGCAATCAAAACAATGATTGTGTAATCTATACATTTTGTCATCTAATCGTCTTTTCATCACCTTTTTACACTCAGGACAAAACCAAGGAGTCTTTGCTTCCTTTAAAGCGTCCATTCGGTCATTTTTTCGTTCTCTTTCTGCCTTTATTTCTTCCTGTCGTTTCTTTTTTTCTTCTAAATCTTCCATATGTACAAAAATTCGTTTATCTGGTGTTTTACCACTTAAAATATCTTGTCTTGCCTTTACATGCCTTTGATGTTCATTCATAAACTAACTCCTCTGTAACGAATCAAGTTTAAACTTAAATCTTAGTTCTTCAAGTTCTTGATCTCTTTTCATTAATTCTATTTCGGCCTGAATATTTTTAATTTGACCTTGTTTTTCTATTTCTTCTTCCAATGATGTTACTCTACTCTCCAATTTGTACCATCCACCACCTAATGCGCCCAACAATCCTATAATATTAACAATAAACTTAATATTACTCATCTTTTTCATCTTAAAGATTTCTTGTATATCTTCGAAATCTTCCATTAGAATGTCATAAGTCCTGTTATTTGATTAATCGGTGCAAATGCTCCTGTAAATTTAAATGTTTTTCCATTATACTTGAAAACTATTCCTTCACTTGGAACTATTGCATCTAATCCACCTATCCTATTCAATTTATCCAACTGTAATTTTAATGTATTGAGTTTTTTCAAATCTCCACCACTTCTAACATTCTTAATTGCTGCATCTAATTGTTTTTTTACTCGTTGAACCGTAGAATCTGGACTTGCTGCTAACCAACCACTTACATTTTTCATTATTTCTGAACCAACCTCAAAAAATAACTCCTCAAATGGTTTCATATTCTTTTTAACCATTTTTGCGTGGTCTGCTTTATCGGTAGATAATACCCAATCTAAAAATTTTGGATGGTCTTTTAAATCTTTTCTAATCATTGGTATTTTATATGACTTATCAAAGAATGCCCATCTCTTTGTAAGTTTTTCTAATATTTTATTGGGTATCTTTGGATAATCAGTTTGACTGGCCCCATTCATAATCCATTCTTGCCAAAACATTTGATGATACATCGAAAGAGTATCATTATCACCTAAACTATATTCCTTTTGTAATTTATTTAATTTACTTATAAAATACTTTTTCTTCTTATCAAAATCTTGATGTTTAGGTACGGTTAAAAAGTTTGGTTTTCCAATCTTATAATGTTTCTGTATATTTTTATTTACTTGTTTAATCATACCAGCTAACATTCTTGCACTATCTTTGACCTCACCAATTGCATTTCCATCATCATCATATTCTAATGCCCCATGAAATACAATTTCGGCTTTGTCATAATTTATAACATTGGATGACTTAGGCCACATAACTTCAAGATTCATCCAAGCTTTACCATTCTTAAATATCTTATTTCGTTGTTTATCCGAAAGTGAACCAATGGCCCTTTCCAAATCTTTCATAGCAAAACTAAATGCGTCCGCGATATCACCCCTACCTTTAAACTTAGAAATTATTCCACTTGTACTTAGTGCAGTTTTACCACCATCCTTTAAGTGTCCTTTGTTTCTGGCAGCTACTAATTTTCCACCAGTTGCTTCTGTAATCTTTTGTTCCTTCCAATTAAATAATTTCTTAAATTTATTATGCATCATTAAAAAGACACCTTCATCCCAATAACCAAATGCATCTTTAAATAATTTTTTCCTTTCTTCATCCGAAAATTTCTGTGAACCAAGTAATTCTCTCATTACCGTTCCACTAACTTCCTTTCCACCAACCTTAACTGATTGATGTGGGGCAGTCATAAAATATCCGTGTTCCTCATATCCCTTTAGATTATTCTTATTCTTTTTATAATCTTGGAAATATGATAAACCACCATCTTTCCTTTTACCACCTGCCAATCTTCCGGCATCCTTTTGTCCGAATATATATATCACGGCAGTGGTCTCGGAATCGTATTTTTTTAGCACATTATTTGCCACCAATGGAACTTTTTCCTTGATAATACGATTTTTAGGTACACCCATCTTGGTCATATGACGAAGCTTCTCTCTGTAATTCATAGGATGTTTAGGTGGTTTTTTGATATCTGATGTTGTGATGTAAGCGTCATCTACCCTTGACTTTAACCACTTGTAAGTCTTTAAGTGATGTGGGCCAAATGGTTGATATCTACCACCATAGATACCTATTACTTTTTTAATTTTTTTATTATCTTCTGATAACCACTCGTCAAAAACTTCCATAGCCTTTCTCATACCACTTGTCTGTGATTTATGATGTTTCGCTCTATTATACATCGTTTCCACAATTTCTTTTTGTTCTGATTTAGACCTATTCGTAATTGACTTTATAGTTTTATTTGCAGTTCTAACTGAATCATAACCAATTCCCTTTATATGATCCAATTTAGTTCGTGGCCAATAATATTGTTCTCCTGCCTCGTTAAGTTGTTCTAATTCATGTTCTTTTAGAACTGGATTTACAAGTTCCCCTACAAGTGCACTATATTTAGGTTTTTTTGTAGTTGGAACGAATTGTTTATATTTTTTATCTGGAGTATGTTCATATTCTTTTACAATAAAACTAAGTTTAGACTTATAATCATTTGGAAGTGTATTTTCTATACCAAGAAACTTTACTGCTCCTGGAACAAGATAAAGTATCATTTCCCTTTTATTTAAGTTCATAATTAATTGACTTGAAGTCCAAAGTTTATTTTGTGCTCTAACTAAATCATACTTGGGTCCCTTATCTTGTATATGATTATAAAACGCAGGAAATAATTCTTTATAATGTGGTGTCTGGTGTACAACATTTAATGCATTCATCAATCTTAACTCTGAAGATAATTTATCATTTCCTCTTTGATAACCTTGTTCAGTATGTTCTATTCCGTGATTAGTTCTTACTATTGGTTCTTTACTTAAATCTTTTATCTTTACTACAGGCTTAACTCTACTTGTATTTTCTATCACTACGAGTTTTTTACCATCACCTACCAATGTATGACCTTTAATCCCACCATGATATGATACCAATGATTTTACAACATCGTGTAAAGTTGTCTTACGAAGTGCCTCTCTAATTCTTGCACCATCTTTGGACATCGCTTTCTTTTTCTTTGACTTATCAAAATCTTTCTCATCTCGTTTTACGAATAATGCAGAGTTTACCAAACCGATTCCATGAGAATTCATTCCCTCTGACCAATCTGTATCTTGGTCTATTACATAGCATAACTCAACACCATAACCAGTTAGTTCCCTAACTACTTTAAGATTCGGATTATAATTTCTATCTCGGTTTTTACCGATAACCATATCATTACCGAACATTGATGCCACTGCTATACATTCTTCTATGTGTTTCTTCATCTCCGTCCACCCTTATCAAAATCTTTTGAGAATTTTTTGAGTTTATCAAATGCTCTAAACTTTTTCATCTTTTCTTGTTTATGCCATTTCATCTTATCAAATACTTTCATTCTCATATGTTGTTTTACTATCCAATAAATATCAAGAACATTGCCTCCCATAGATTTTATCCACTTGGCATATTTCTTAACGAGTTTTGCTGATACATGCTCGTGTCCGTAATGTGTCCAAAACCCTTTCTTTGGATGTAGTTTTGCAGTTGAGTCTTTACCTATATCGTGAAATAGAGCGGCAAGTGCAAAATCTATATCACCAGTTTTAAGTGCTCTGTTAGTAACGGCAATCGTGTGTTTTAACACATTACCTTCTGGATGAGCATCTCTCCGCTGGTCGTAATTTTTGAGATTGTAAACTCTTTTCTTTAAATCACTTGGTAGTGCATTATAAATGTCTTTGAATTTCTTCGGTTTTTTTCTCATTGCTATTTCGTTCATTTTAAGTTTCTTTCTCAACTTTTCAATTTCCCTTTGAACTTTCTTTTGGGCTGAACTTCCTGGCATCATTTTCATTGCCATTGTATAAAGTTTATACAACTTTGCCTTATCACTATTTTCATTTAAGAATTTATCTTTTTCCTTGTTTTGTATTGCTTTACCAATATCCTTCCCCTTTAAATCACCCGAAACATCACTACCTCTTACCGATAGTTTAAATCTAACTAACTTTTTAAAATCTTTTCCAATGTACTTACCCCATTTAAGAATTTGACCTTTACTCAATTTAGTCTTTTCTTGAAACTTCTTAATCATAAAGATATTCTCAGGTTTAAAATTCTGTAAAGAATTCAAAAACTGAATATCGACAATTTCTTGATTAGGATAGGCTAAACCATTCAATTTCCGTAATGAATTTACATCATTTTTTCGTAAAATCCAAGATAAAAATAAAATATAATCGTTTTCATTTATGTACGGAACTTTAACTTGAAATCCAGGTAATATCTGTTTTGTAAATCCTAATGAATCAGCAAGTTGTAAATACTTTTTAGTTGATTTTGCCTTTTTGATTGACTTGACAAATTCATCTCGTATCCTTTCTGTACTTACACCTTTAAGACTTGGATTTTGTCTTAAAGCCTTTTCTGTTTCTTTCCCTAACTTACCACCAAGTGCCCCCTGAAATCTTAATGCTCTCATCTTTCTTAACGGATCTTCATCAAATCTTTCGACAGCATTTCCAACCGTTCTGATTTTTTTCCTTTTCAAATCTGCTATTCCACCAACCAAGTCTACAATCTCTCCCCTATCCATATCGTAGAACAACGCATTTATGGTTAAATCTCTCCGTTTAACATCACCTTCGATGTCGGTATAATCAACTGAACTTGGGCGTCTCCCTTTACCAATATCCTTTCTGAATGTTGCTATTTCGTGTCCAGCCACTATCACGACACCGAATTGTTTTCCAACCTCTACGGTTTTCAATCCACCTTTTTTTGCTATTGCCAATACCTCGTCAGGTTTAGCGTCGGTGGCCAAATCAAAATCTTTTGGGTTCTTTCCTAATATTGCATCCCTAACTGCTCCACCAACAACAAAAAGTTTTTTCTTGTTTTTCTTAAAAAGTTTGTGTATATTCTTTATGTCAGAAGGGATGTTGAGCCTAAATTTAGAATACTCATTCAACGGAATTAAATTAGAAAGATAAATCATTACCACTTCCAACCTAACATTGTCTTAGTTCTAAGATAATGTTTTGCTGCCTCTTCCATTCCATACTCTTTATCTATCTTTGGATGCCAAGTATCTTTAAAGAACTTCATTGGCATTCCCTTGAAAGCATATTTACTTGAACCAGCCACCATTGTTTGCCAATCTTTTACTATCTTCCTTTTATCTACTATCCAAACATGCTTATATCTTCTACCATTAGAAATCCATTTATTCTGTACTGAACCAAATACAACTTTTGCCTTTTTATCTTTTTGGTTAGTCATGTAATATTTCCAAGCCCACGAAACACATTCACCACAAGCGATAACTTTTTCTGATATTAGTTGTCTTAGTTTAATCATCAAAAACTCCTTTTCTATCTGTATACCACTTACGATATTTTGCTGGAGTTCCAATAGTTATATTTTTTGTAAGTCTTTCAAGTTGGTCTTTTTGTTTCTTATCCCACTCCCAACCCTTAGCTACTCTACTCATTACAAATACTTCTTTAATCTTTGCACCATATATCAAAATTTCATTCCACCAAACAGAACCCTTCGTGGATGGTGTTGCAAGGTTTTTCTTTACTAACTTTTTATGCTTTTTCAATAAATTATTTGTCAAGTCAATGTAGTCAGCAATTACTTCCTGTGCCTTTTTATTTAATATTTCTTTAACTGCCGCTTCATATTCTTTGATATTATCTGCAGTAGTTCCAAATTTTTCCATCATTTTATCTTTTGTTTCCCATTCAAAATCTCTCCACGATTCACGGCCAGGAATCTTTTTTCTTTTTGCCGCCGAAGCTACCAAATATGGATCATCAAAAACTATTGTTGAATTAATCCACCTACGGCCTGTTTTATCTGGTTCACTTTGCATATCAATATATTTTCTTGCTAATAAAGTTCCTTCTATCCAAAATATAACTCCGCCTTCAGTCTGAATACCCTTTCCTTTAGCTAATTGAGAATCTTTACCGGCACGAGTAAATGTTGAGATTGATTTTTTACTACCAAGTAATTTTTTTACATTTTCTAAATGATGAAGTGTTGTTACATGAAAAGAAGTTATTGGTATTTTACCAATTATTCTCTCCATTGACTTTGGATAGATGGGAATGGTTTTTTGATTAAGAACCCAATCTAATGTTTTTCTCGTATGGGCAGGATACCACTTATCATCAATCCAATCTTCTAATAATAAATCTTTTAATTTAATCATATTATTTCTCATAATCCATTGAATAATCTTCACCACCATATTTATCCCAACTTGCTATAGTATCATAAAAATCTTCATATTTAATTCCAGTATTAATAACTCTTTTTATCACTTGAACTCTCTGAATACTCTTATCATCACCTCTACCTTTTGCTGCATCATATGGATTATCCGCCTTTGGAAATTCTAATTGAGTATATCTACCTTTTTCAAACCAAGGTTCGGGTTTACTACTATCCACTCCTAACTTTCTCTTTTTTCGTGGACTTGTCCAACCCGTATCTGGTTCACCTGCATCTGCTGTACCAGTAGAACTATTATTGTGAGAATACTCATTTAATATATCAAGTAATTTAATCATTTTTTCAACATCTGTTTTAAATCTTGTTTAGGAACTAACTTTTGTTGTGCAATCCATTTTTTTGCTATTTTACTTTTAACTGGTTTATTAATAAATTTTTTAATACCCTTTTCAACTAACATTTTAAATTTTTTCTTTGCCTCTTCTG